>Ga0209345_10001176_pt1 | contig 31886 bp, 34 predicted proteins | sample Cruoilmetagenom7_FD_187294 | JGI IMG/M metagenome (GOLD analysis project Ga0209345, IMG submission 187294) | Oil polluted marine microbial communities from Coal Oil Point, Santa Barbara, California, USA - Sample 7 (SPAdes) (version 2) | ecosystem: Environmental > Aquatic > Marine > Oil seeps ...
CCCATGGTGTGACGGGCGGTGTGTACAAGGCCCGGGAACGTATTCACCGCGACATTCTGATTCGCGATTACTAGCGATTCCGACTTCATGGAGTCGAGTTGCAGACTCCAATCCGGACTACGACCGGTTTTCTGGGATTAGCGCCCCCTCGCGGGTTAGCAGCCCTCTGTACCGGCCATTGTAGCACGTGTGTAGCCCAGGTCGTAAGGGCCATGATGACTTGACGTCGTCCCCACCTTCCTCCGGTTTGTCACCGGCAGTCTCCTTTGAGTTCTCAGCATTACCTGCTAGCAACAAAGGACAAGGGTTGCGCTCGTTACGGGACTTAACCCAACATCTCACGACACGAGCTGACGACAGCCATGCAGCACCTGTCACCGAGTTCCCGAAGGCACGAAGCTATCTCTAGCGACTTCTCGGGATGTCAAGACCTGGTAAGGTTCTTCGCGTTGCATCGAATTAAACCACATGCTCCACCGCTTGTGCGGGCCCCCGTCAATTCATTTGAGTTTTAACCTTGCGGCCGTACTCCCCAGGCGGTCTACTTATTGCGTTAGCTGCGCCACTAAGACCTCAAGGATCCCAACGGCTAGTAGACATCGTTTACGGCGTGGACTACCAGGGTATCTAATCCTGTTTGCTCCCCACGCTTTCGCACCTCAGCGTCAGTATCAGTCCAGTGAGTCGCCTTCGCCACTGATGTTCCTTCCTATATCTACGCATTTCACCGCTACACAGGAAATTCCACTCACCTCTACTGTACTCTAGTCAGACAGTTCTGGATGCAGTTCCCAGGTTGAGCCCAGGGCTTTCACATCCAGCTTATCAAACCGCCTACGCGCGCTTTACGCCCAGTAATTCCGATTAACGCTCGCACCCTCCGTATTACCGCGGCTGCTGGCACGGAGTTTGCCGGTGCTTCTTCTGTAGGTAACGTCAGGGCTAGCAGTTATTAACTGCTAACTTTTCCTCCCTACTGAAAGTGCTTTACAACCCTAGAGCCTTCTTCACACACGCGGCATGGCTGGATCAGGGTTGCCCCCATTGTCCAATATTCCCCACTGCTGCCTCCCGTAGGAGTCTGGACCGTGTCTCAGTTCCAGTGTGACTGATCATCCTCTCAGACCAGCTACGGATCGTTGCCTTGGTAGGCCATTACCCCACCAACTAGCTAATCCGACGCAGGCTCATCCAATAGCGCAAGGTCCGAAGATCCCCTGCTTTCCCCCTTAGGGCTTATGCGGTATTAGCATGCGTTTCCACATGTTGTCCCCCACTACTAGGTAGATTCCTACGCGTTACTCACCCGTCCGCCGCTCTACTCATTCCCGAAGGAACTTTCGCGCTCGACTTGCATGTGTTAGGCCTGCCGCCAGCGTTCAATCTGAGCCATGATCAAACTCTTCAGTTTAATCTTTAACCTCTGCTTCCTCTTTACAAGTAAAGATTTAGCAAGAGAGAGCAGTTTCACAAAAACTTGTGGTACTACTCAAAAACTTAGCTCAAACACTTTTTGCTTACCAAATTACTTCTTTTGGTGAGATACTTGCGTTTGATGATTCGTTGTCACTTGAATCGTCTCAGCAAGCACCCACACGCATTATCTGATCAATTGTTAAAGAACGTTCGCTCGACTTGGGAGCGGGCTGCGCATTCTACTCATCGCAGCCATAATGTCAACAAAACAGTGTGATAATTTAATAAAAAAATATATCTCTTATTTCTGCTAACTAATCGCTTCAGATCAACCTTGAAGCGGACGCGCATTCTAGCGTCTTACACCTTGTTGTCAACGGCTTTCTGTAAAAAAATATTTCCTTCTTACAAAGCCTCTTACAAGATGCCGGAACAGGCACATATCCCTGAACCGAGGCGCGCATTCTAGCGTCTAATCTCAGCTCGTCAATGGTTTTCTTTTTTTTTATTTAGAGCACTCAAATATTGCCTACAAAGCATCCAGTTTGGGTGTGTTTTACCCACAAAAAAGCCCGGCACTTGGCCAGGCTTTCCTATTCTGTTTTCTTTTAGACTGCCTAAGGATCAAACTAGCTCAAACAAGTGGTGTTTTTTCTTACCTAATTTGACCATAAAAAAGCGTTTATACAGTGCATTTTCCTGAGAGAAGCACTCGACCGCCTTCATATTGTCTTCAACACCTTTACCAAGACCATTAATCATTACTGCATTCCGTCCTAGCGCATCCTTTACTTCTCGTCCGGCTTTGACCATACCGCAATCGGCAAACAAACTGGTTAGGGGCCGCCCATCCAGCTCCGCGCTACTCAGGTCACTAGCAGGCATGCCGTCCTGCTTTAGTTGTTCAAGATCATTTTCGGTAAGGGACTCAAGCCCACCAGCTCCAGCAAATAATGCTTCAGTAATACGCTCAGCAGCCTCCAGCCCCTGCTCACCATGAATCAACCGTGTCACCTCTCGCGCCAAAACCCCCTGGGCTGTTTTACGCCCTTGAATTTCACTGTCTGTTTTTTCAATAGCTTCAATTTCAGCAATAGAAAGAAAGGTAAAGTAGCGAAGAAAGTTGTACACGTCAGCATCCGCAGCATCTAACCAGAACTGGTAAAATGCATAAGGGGATGTTTTTGCTGGGTCTAACCATATTGTTCCAGTCTCAGTTTTACCAAACTTGGTACCATCGGACTTAGTGACTAAAGGGAGCGTCACACCAAAGACCTGATTACCATTCAGCCTACGGGTAAGATCGATACCTCCAGTAATATTGCCCCATTGATCCGAGCCACCTATTTGCAGCGTGCAATTATGCAGGCGATTAAGTTCGGCAAAGTCATAGGACTGCAACAACATATAAGTGAACTCTGTGTAGGAGATACCGGCCCCCTCACGATCTAGTCGCTGCTTGACCGATTCTTTATTCACCATATTGTTAACGGAGAAATGTTTACCCACATCCCGCAAGAAGCTCAGCAAATCTATTTTGCCAATCCAGTCTAGATTGTTGACCACTTCAGCAGAACGCCCCCCCGCATCAAAGTCTACAAACCTTGAGACCTGCACTCTAATTCTCTCCACCCAGCTCGTCACCACATCAGGTGTGTTCAGTTTACGTTCCTGGGACTTAAAACTCGGATCGCCAATTAATCCTGTAGCGCCGCCAACCAGAGCAACGGGCTTGTGCCCCGCTTGCTGAAAACGGCGCAATGCCAACAATGGAACTAGACTACCGATATGAAGACTGTCTGCCGTGGGATCAAAACCACAATATAACGTGCGACAACCGCTCGACAAATGTTCAGCTAGCTCGCCATCGCCCGTCATTTGGGCAATTAGGCCTCTGGCTTGTAACTCAGCAATCAAATCAATACCGCTTGTGGACATACATTCTCTCAAATATGCGCTAGTTCAAAGTTAAAAAAGGACGCAAACGATACATTATCTCCTTGCAAAAACAAGTATCGGCCTATGCAATACCAGGCCTAAACAGTGGGATTAACAACCTTTCTGGTATATATTGGTGAGTTAAGAACCGCAACCAAACAACCATGCTATAAACAGCTTTGAGCGATTATGTCCCAGGCCAAATATACAACCCCTAACAAGCAGGCATCGGCATTTTGGCAGCGCCTGCTTCCATCTAGACTACCCAAGGCTCATTTTGTGGTGATGGCAACAATCGCTATGGCCCTGACTCTAGCCCTAGCATTGCCCAGCAAAGAAGTTTCTGCAAAACGCAATGAAGCACCTATCACCCTTACATTTCAAGACATTAATAAATACGAAGCACCCACAAGCCAAGGCACGCCAAAGCAAAACAGCCAAGAGCAACACAGCACAATTGCCTCAATTACTAAATCCACATCAGTAAATACCGATCTCGCATGGAAACAGCAAATGGTAAAAAGTGGTGACAATTTAAGCACTTTATTTCAACGGGTCTCACTAGATGCTGGCGATGTCCACAGATTAATGTCGTCCACCCCACTGGCAAAGCCTTTAGTAGACATGCGCCCGGGCCAAGATATTCAATTTGGTTTTAATAACGAAGGCGAGCTAGCGCAACTTAAATATATTAAAACCAAACTGGAGTCCTACATATATACACGTGCAGATTTAGAATCTGCGAACTCAGAGAAAGGCATAAGGTTTACCGGAGAGCATATTGTTCTGAACCCGGAAATTATGACCACCTACCGTGAATCCACTATTGAGGATTCACTATTTCTCGCAGCCGAACGTGTCCAGTTACCTCAGGGCCTGATTATGGAATTAGCCAATATCTTTGGGTGGGATGTAGACTTCGCATTAGATATTCGCAAGGGAGACAGTTTCTCTCTCACCTATGAAGAAAAATATCTTAACGGCGAAAAAATCGGTAACGGCAATATTCTCGCTGCAGAATTTGTTAACCAAGGTAAGTCCTTTAAAGCCGTGCGCTATGAAAGCAGCAATGGTCGAGCTAACTATTACACCCCCGAAGGGTTCAGTATGCGCAAAGCCTTCCTTCGTGCACCCTTAGACTTTACCCGTATTAGCTCCAATTTTAACTTGCGACGCAAACACCCCATCCACAAAAAGATCCGCGCACACCGTGGCGTAGATTATGCAGCACCACGCGGGACACCCATTTTTGCAGCGGGTGATGGCAAAGTCATCTCCAGCGGCTACAGCAAGGCCAATGGAAATTATGTATTTGTTCAGCACGGACAGCGTTTTACCACCAAATATCTGCACCTTCACAAGCGCAAAGTAAAAAGGGGGCAGTCCGTCAGACAGCGCCAGGTCATTGGTACACTAGGGTCTACCGGTTATGCCACAGGACCACACTTACACTATGAATTTTTGGTAAATGGTGTCCACCGCAACCCTCGCACTGTGTCACTGCCACAATCCAAACCCATAAAGAAACAAGAGCTCTCCAGGTTTGAGAATCACACCAGTCCGCTACTCGCCCTGCTCACTCAGTACCAACAAACATCTCAACTGGCGCTTGTTACACCTAAAGCATCACCTTCACATCACTAGATCGCCTGTTCATGCCTGATAGCAATTTATATGTAGGGCTAATGTCTGGCACCAGTGCAGACAGTATTGATGCCGTTTTGGTGGATTTAAGTTCAGAGCAACCCCAACTCCTGGCCACACACTCTGTTGCTTTAGCCACTGGTTCGCTAGCAGATCAAGAACAACTCAAAGCTGAAATACATGCACTAGCCAAACCTGGCAACAACGAAATCCACCGCATGAATCAGCTCGATAGAACTCTGGGGCAACTCTTTGCCCAAGCGACTAATGACCTGCTAGCACAAACTCAATTCAGTGCTGCAGATATAACTGCCATAGGCAGTCATGGACAAACCATTCGCCATTACCCTTCAGCCGTAGATACCGAATTTACCTACACCGTTCAAGTGGGCGATCCCAATACCATTACCCAGCTTACTGGCATTACCACCGTCGCCGACTTCCGTCGCCGGGATATGGCCCTAGGAGGCCAAGGTGCGCCATTAGTGCCTGCATTCCACCAATCTGTTTTTGAAAAACCCGGCTTCTCCCGCGCTATCGTGAATATAGGAGGTATGGCCAATATCACTCTGCTACCCGGAGATGGCTCAAGCTTACTAGGCTACGATACTGGACCCGGTAATGGGCTGATGGATAAGTGGATTAAACAACATCAGAAACTGGACTATGACGATGGCGGTCAGTGGGCGTCTCAAGGCACTGTAATCAGCCCTCTGCTTGAAGCCCTAATGAGCACTTCCTATCTTGCTGAACCAGCGCCCAAAAGTACGGGGCCAGAACTATTTAACAGCGAGTGGCTAAACCAACATCTGACCCAACTTCCAGACGCTAGCCCTGTTGATGTGCAGGCCACATTACTAGAATTTACAGCTCAGACTATTAGCCAAGCACTGAAAGTCCACACTCCTACGCCTGGAGAAATTTTCTTCTGTGGTGGAGGTACCTACAACACGACACTGATCCAACAACTTGAAGCCCTGCTTCACCCCAAGCTTATTGCCAGTACTACTGAACTGGGTATTCCACCCGAATGGGTAGAAGCTGTCGCCTTTGCCTGGCTGGCCAAACAAACTCTTGAAGGTAAACCGGGGAATGCTCCATCAGTAACTGGCGCAACACAATCCGCTGTACTGGGCGCTATTTATCTAAGGTAAAAGAAGAATGTAAGGATAAAAGGTAGATGGGGCAGGTGTAAAATAGTGCAACGGAACAAAACAAGTAACTTACAAGTGATTCAAAAGTAGCTATATTTCTCAACCTCAATTAATCGAACCACTTCATCAGGCCCGTAGGCAACAGTATCGACAAAGGGAAACAGTGTTTTAAGATCAAGCCCAAGTCCTCGAGCAGATGTTTCACAAACTCGAATATCAACCACGTTAAAAGCGGATAGCCTGGCCGCCAGATCAACAACTGCTTTATACATTTGATAGTTTTCTTTAAAGAAAATACCTACTTCTGAACCATGAATAACCAGGACAACTGGCGAGTACTTCTTCTGGTTTGCACTTTCCTTAAAATAAAAACTCTCAGCCCGCTCCAGCGCCCCGATCACTGCTTCAGGATCATCCAGCTCAATTCGAGCAAGATAACTCTCTGACCCCGACTCATCTGCTTGAATCAGGCCATTGGAATGCAATGCATTTCCACCGGAAATTGCCAGAGAAGACCAGCTAACAGCCATCAGCACCAAAAATAACTTAAACAGTGGGCGGCTATTCATAACACTGGTGATAATTCATACTGAGAAAGAAGAACCACAACCACAGGTAGTAGTCGCATTTGGATTTGTAATAGAAAAGCGTGACCCTTGCAGACCTTCTTCATAGTCTACTGTTGAGCCCATTAAGTACTGGATACTTAAAGGATCTGCCAACACGGTAACACCGTCTTTTTCCACGATAGTATCGTCCTCTGCCACCAATTCATCAAAGCTGAAACCATACTGAAAGCCTGAGCAACCACCACCGGTCACAAACACACGCAGCTTGAGGTCGGAGTTACCCTCCTCTTCAACCAAACTTTGCACCTTGGCCACCGCATTTTCTGATACGTACAACGGCATGGGTGTAAATGTTTCAATACCTGACATGAATACTCCTGAACACAACTAAAAACACTTTAAAGCGTACAACCGGGCTAATACCCAAGCATTATAGTCAAGTATTCTATCACGAACTAGGTGCCTCATTGCCAGAATCTGTAACATTTTCCAGCACAACCACTTTATTTGACTCTTCCGGTGCCTTTTGATGAACGAAATTACCATTCATCTGAGCACCTTTCTCAATCTCAATTAACATATAGTGTAGGTTACCTTCGACCACAGCCTTGTCTGCCAGTTCTACTTGTGTAGAAGAAAAAATATTGCCCTCTATATGCCCATTGATCACGACCACAGGCACTCGAACATCGCCAACAACTCGCCCCTCGGGTAAAATTCTGACACGAGCGCTACTATCTTCCTCTGCCACAATATTTCCTGTTACTTGGCCTTCCACCTCCAAATTACCAGAGAAGTGGACATCACCAACCACATGAGTACCAGCAGCAATCAATGTTGTACTTCCCGCTGAAAAAGATACTGCATTGGTTTTTTTACGCATAATTTATCTCCTTAAAACCGCATTATTTACGTCTGGCCATCAAGCCAATAATTCAGGCTGGTTAAACTTACTCAATGCGCCAATCAAATGAACGTTCTACTCGACTACTACTGACACCCTTTTTCCAAACCTCAACCGCTAATGCCTGAGGACTAAATCCAGCGGGTAGCTCTATCGCCCCCTCCAGAATATGAAAATATTTAAATTCAGCCAGAATAGGTGATGACTCGACTTGGGCATCTATCAACTCAAGCCCCAATGATTCTTCATTACCATCTTTAACCCCCTTGAGGGTTATCGTGATATTGACCTTAATTTGTTTCAGCTTGGTCTCTTTTTGCTGCACAACCAAACGGTAGGCCACGCCCTGTTGAGAGTCAGGGACAGGCTTTAACATTAACTCACCTATTAACAGCCCTTTTTCGCGCCCTTCAGTCTGCAGCAGGTTGCGATACAGGCCGAGCTCTTCTTTATCCACAGCTAATTCAGTCTGTAGCGATGCAACAACCTGTCGCACTTCTTCCAAAGCCATACGATCAATTTTGGCAGCCAATACAGAATTGGCTAACTTTTGCTCCATGCCGACAACCTGAACATGCAAATTCTCAAGCTCATGCTGCTGATGTCTTTTTTCCACCATCTCAGTACCAAAGAATCGGTAACCCAGTAAAAGGCCTAGCAAAAACAGCAGCACTGCCAGCGATATCCATATAAGCATTTCCACCCTTCGCCGGCCCGGGCGATGGGATTGCACAACTAATTGTTGGTTATAATCTGACATTAAACTGCCAAGTATTTAAGGTGGCCCATCGTTAAGGTCCTCTTCATTAAGGCCCCTTGTATTAAGGTAAGAGCGCTGGTGCTTCTAGCCCAGTACTTTCCGGCAAATTGAACAGAATATTCATATTCTGAATGGCCTGACCTGAAGCACCTTTCACTAAGTTATCCTCAACCACCAACACCACTACTTTATCGCCGCCCTGGGGACGGAAGACACTGATGCGACAGGTGTTAGAACCTTTGACCGAGCGTGTCTGAGGGTGACTACCAGCAGGCATAACATCTACAAACGGCTCATCCTGGAAACAGTCTTCGTATAACTGCTGCAAATCTACATCTGCTAACTTATTTTCATCAGTTAACTTCAAGGTAGCATAAAGAGTGGAGTGAATACCCCGAATAATCGGCAGCAAGTGAGGAACAAAGGTTAAGTTCACTGACTCGCCAGCAATATCCACCAACCCCTGCTCAATTTCTGGCAAATGCCTATGACCAGAAACACCATAGGCTTTAAAGCTGTCACCAACTTCAGTTAACAAATTTGCCACGTTAGCCTGCCGCCCAGCACCACTCACACCTGAAGCTGAATTCGCAATCAAGTCATCAAGATTGACCAGACCTTTCTCAAGCAATGGCTTAAACCCAAGCTGCACACTGGTTGGATAACATCCAGGGCAAGCAATCAACCGAGCATTTTTAACAGCTTCACGATTTACTTCCGGCAAACCATAGACAGCCTCGCCTACCAATTCAGGGCAGGCATGGGGCTGGTTGTACCATTTTTCCCACACAGCTATATCTTTTATCCGGAAATCTGCGGATAGGTCGATAACCTTAATACCCTTTTCTAACAGAGCTGGAACAATACTCTGGGCGACGCCATGAGGTGTGGCAAAAAACACCACATCACAATTATCCAACTCACCCGCAGCTGGATCAGAGAAACACAAATCAAAATGGCCCCTAAGGTTTGGAAATAAGTCCGCCACTGGGCGGCCCGCCTCACCACGAGAAGTAATAGCCACCACCTCTACATGGGGGTGCACCGCCAATAGTCTTAACAATTCAACGCCGGTGTATCCTGTACCGCCAACAATGCCTACTTTAATCACTCTGTTGATGTTCCTGTTATGGGTCAATGAAGCTGCTTATAATAGCCTAAACATTCAGGGATGAAACGCGCGCTGAGTCCCATTGCACTGAAATGCGCTGGTAATGGTAAGCCTGAACAGACAGATTTGAAAACCCAGTCACCCCCAAGCTAATCAACCTGAGGTACAACATGGCGGAAGAGCAACAGCGCAAGAGCCTACAAAGCAACTGGCTCAGCCGGCAGTTAAATGCGTTTCGCTCACGTCTTGCCTACGCTGATGCACTACCACAATTAGCCATTCTTGGGTGTATCAGTGGTTTTCTTACGGCATTAATCGCCATCACTTTTAGACTGTCATTTGAATTACCCCTGGATTTCTTTCTCCCTGAGGGCAGCGAATCTTTTGAGCAACTTCCCATGCATATCAGGTTTTTACTACCCGTTATCGGCGCAGTAATCTTGGGTTTGATCATGCATTTCACCAAACCCGAACACCATTCTGTAAGTGTAGGCCACGTGTTAGAGCGTATGCATCACCACCAGGCACAACTACCCGCAGCCAATGGCTTGATGCAATTTGTGGGTGGCGCCATCGCATTACTCAGCGGGAACTCAGTCGGCCGCGAAGGCCCCGCCGTCCACCTTGGTGCTGTCAGTTCCAGCTGGTTGGGCCAGCAGCTCAAGCTACCCAACAACAGTTTACGAACACTGACCGCTTGCGGAGTGGCCGCAGCAATTGGCGCATCATTTAATACGCCTCTGGCAGGTGTTATTTTTGCCATGGAGGTCGTGTTAATGGAATACACCATCACTGGGTTTATTCCTGTGATTCTGGCCGCCGTAACCGGTGGAGTTATGTCCCGAATAGTATTTGGCGATGAACCAGCCTTTGCTATACCGCTCATAGAGCTAGGTAGTTTATGGGAACTGCCCTTCCTGGTTCTATGCGGATTGATTATAGGGCTGGCAGCATCTGTCATGTTATTGCTCTATCGACATACTCAGCGATTCAAAAATCGTCCAGTATTTTTGCGTATATTATTTGCTGGCGTATTGTGCGGTACCGTTGCCACGGTATTGCCTCAAATTCAGGGAGTGGGCTATGACACCGTTGAGCAAGCCATGCTGGGTGAGTTGGGGATAATGTTGCTCGCAACCATAGTTATTGCCAAAATTTTTGTCACCACAATATCTATTGGGCTCGGTGTACCCGGTGGAATTATTGGTCCAAATTTTGTCATTGGTGCCTGCCTCGGTGGCGCTCTAGGAATTGCAGGAGGACTCGTCAGTCCAGACCAAGCATCATCCTCTGGCTTTTATGCCATTCTCGGTATGGGTGCCATGATGGGTGCCGTACTCAATGCACCACTAGCTGCACTCATTGCAGTATTGGAGCTCACCTACAACCCCAATATTCTTCTGCCCAGCATGCTGGTAATAATCATTGCATCCATTACCTGTCGCATGCTGACCAAGCAAGCCGGTATTTTTTCGATAGATCGTGATCTAAGCGGCTACAGCTCACCAGTGTTCCAAATGCTGAGCCGTTCCGGTGTCACCAGCTTGATGCAAAATAATTTTACTCATCACTCGCGCTATCTGCCATTAAAAATGGCTGAATCATTACTGGAAAATAAACCAACCTGGATTGCGATAGAAGATCCCGGGGAAGAAAAATACATTTTGAAATCTGCCGATTTGGCAGTTCATCTTGAAGAGCTAAAGCAAGAATTAATGGAAGAGGGCCATACCATCGACCTACAGGAAATCCCCGGTGAACGATGGCGGCTGTTCCCCATACACGCCAGAGCCACACTTCAGGAAGCACGGCTCACCATGCAGCAAAACAATGGTCGTGCAGTCTTTATTAGTCAGCCCGCAGCACCACTAATGAGCGAAGTGGCAGGAATTATTACTCAGCAAGATATCGACAACTACTATCGTTAGAACATATCCTATATGGCAAAGACAAAAGGCAAATAATTAATTATGGGCTGGATAAAAGAACTTCTGATTAACGGGCAAACTTGGATAACTGCCTTCCATATTATCGCTGTGATTTGCTGGTTTGCTGCACTCTTTTATTTGCCCAGGCTATTTGTTTACCACGCCATGTCCGATGACGAAATCAGTAATGAACGTTTTAAAGTGATGGAGCGAAAGCTCTACCGTGGTATCGCCAATCCCTCAATGATCACCACAGTAGCGCTAGGCATCGCTCTATTCAGTATCTACCCAGACTATTTTCGCAGCGCAGCCTGGTTCCACATAAAAGTGGCCTTAGTCATTTTGCTGATTATTTACCACTACACCTGCCTCTACCTGTTGATACAGTTCCGTGACAATAAAAACATCCGCAGCCATGTGTTCTATCGCTGGTTTAACGAGGTTCCAGTCATTATGCTTATCGGTATTGTGGTGATGGTCGTTGTTAAACCATTCTAAAACCCCAATAAAAGTACCAGAACAAACAACCGATATGGAAAACAAAGCCTTCCCTTCCTAAACTTTTAAGATAAATAATATTTAGGCAGGTACGACCCCATGCACTTTAATACCCGTGCTCATGCCGGTAAGTTACTGGCAAAAACTCTGGCAACATTCCTGAGCAAAAAATACCCTGGTATTGATGCCGTTATTTATGCTCTTCCCCGTGGTGGAGTTCCCCTTGGGTTTGAAATAGCCCTCGCTCTCAACATGCCTCTAGACTTAATCATCCCAAGAAAAATTGGTCATCCACTTAATTCTGAATACGCCATAGGCGCTGTCACAGAAAATGGAGATACGGTCTGCAATGAGACCGAGTTAGCCAAACTCGACTCAGACTGGTTTGAACAAGAATGCAAAGAAGAAATGGCTGATGCAAAACGCCGAAGGGAATGTTATCTCAATGAACGGGAGCCTGTTACCGTAAAAGGTAAGTTGGCGATTCTGGTAGATGATGGTATTGCTACAGGGCTAACCATGCGCGCAGCAATTCGCGACCTCAAAAATCAACAACCCGATAAAATTATTGTCGCCATTCCAGTCATTTCAAGTGACACTGACAAACTATTGAGCAACGAAGTGGACGACGTTGTTGCCCAATTCATAGATTCTCACTACCAAGGCTCTGTTGGCAGTTACTACCAGTATTTTTACCAGCTTGCTGATGAAGAGGTCATGCGCCTACTCAACCAACTGGATGAGAACAACAGACCTATCGTATAACCCTTCACAAATACCCTTCTATAAATAGCCTTTCACAAACAACCTTCCTCAAAATAGAACCGACAAAGCCCCTCAAAACCCACTATTTGGTTGCGCCAAATATTCAAGTTCTTCCGGTGTCGATTCCCGGCCTAAAATTGAGTTTCGATGGGGAAAACGGCCAAACTGCTCAATAACATCCATATGCTGCTTTGCATAATCCGCAAATCCGGCAAAGGTTTCTCCATGAGATTCCGGCACAACCTCCATCAATTGTTGAAACTGCCACATACACCGATGCTGCATTCCCAAATTTTCGGCGTGCTCCATAGGCAAATAAAAGAACACTCGCTCAATAGGTCGCAACTGCTTATCCAAGCCTGCCTCGATACCAGATATACACCAGTTCAATGCCAACTGATCAGCAGCAAAAGCCGTCGGAGTGTTCCGGTAAATATTTCGTGAAAACTGATCAAGAGTAATAATTGCTGCTAAACGACTCTCAGGAAACTGCAACCAATAGCGGTTACCGCCGTTGATCAACAGCTGCAATATTGGCTCAAAACGTTCACGAATATCTGTATCTATGCCAGGAGACTTACCCCACCACAAACTCGCCATCTGGCTGGCACAATCTCCATCATCATCGGCTTGCCCAAACCAAAAATCGAGTATTGGTTGCCATGCTGGTTGGTCGTTACTCATTTCATTCATCCAGTGATCCTTTTCGCCAGTATTGCTTATCCCTCATGCTTTCTACCATTCACTTGTCCTGTATCCATTCGGTTACCCTGCATACATTGGCGAACACTCTAACAATCAAGGATAATAGCTGCCCTAATTTACCAAGAATAAAACCAGACGAAAACCATGTCCAAACATATGCCCAACACCATGCAACGATCTCAACAACTGTTTGAAGCCGCACAAAAACACATTCCCGGTGGCGTTAATTCTCCCGTCCGAGCATTTAAAGCCGTTGGCGGTACGCCAGTATTTTTTGATCGTGCTGAAAAAGCCTATCTGTTCGATGCCGATGGCAAACGCTATGTGGACTATGTGCAATCCTGGGGGCCAATGATTCTAGGCCACAATCATCCGGAAGTAATCGCAGCGGTAAAAGCCCAGCTCGACAAAGGCATGACCTTTGGTGCACCTACCAAATTAGAAATAGAACTAGCCGATAAACTTTGCGAAATAGTCCCAGGCATGGACATGGTGCGTATGGTTAGCTCCGGTACCGAAGCCACCATGAGCGCCATTCGTCTTGCTCGTGGCTTCACCGGCCGCGACAAAATCATCAAGTTTGAAGGCTGCTACCACGGCCACTCAGACTCTCTACTTATTAAAGCAGGGTCTGGCGCTTTAACCTTGGGTGTACCCAGCTCACCCGGTGTTCCCGCCTCGCTGGCAGACCACACTGTGACGCTAACCTACAACGATATCGACAGCATCAAAAAAGCCTTTGCAGAAATCGGCTCAGAAGTAGCCTGCGTTATTTTAGAACCCGTGGCAGGCAATATGAGCTGCATACCACCCATCGAAGGCTTTTTAGAAACCATCCGAGAAGAGTGCACCAAAAATAGTGCCTTGCTCATTATGGATGAAGTGATGACCGGCTTTCGGGTTCACCCCCAGTGTGCCGTAGGCCGCTTTAATATTGATGCCGATTTAATCACCCTAGGCAAAGTCATCGGCGGCGGTATGCCTGTGGGCGCCTTTGGTGGCAAACGGGAAATTATGGAACAGATCGCTCCACTAGGGCCGGTCTACCAAGCGGGTACACTTTCAGGCAATCCCGTGGCTATGACCGCAGGGCTAAAAACCTTAGAGCTACTTTCAAAGCCCGGTTTTCACGATGGTATTTTTGCCAACACGATAAAACTAGTCGAAGGCCTACAACAACGTGCCGATGCAGCTAACATACCAATGACGACAAATCATGTGGGCAGTATGTTTGGTGTTTTCTTTACTGAAGAAACCTCGGTAACTAATTACCAGCAAGTCATGGCCTGTGATACTGAACGCTTTAATAAATTCTTCCATGGCATGCTAGAGGCCGGTGTTTATTTAGCACCCGCCGCCTATGAAGCAGGCTTTATGTCTGGCGCACATACGGATGAGGATATTCAATTTACCCTGGATGCAGCCGAGCAGGTATTTAAAATCCTATAACCGCTAACTACACCAGTATCGACGAACTTGATGATATGACCGAAAGTATGGCCTCTAAGCTAATGTTCGTATTATGCTGATAGACCACAATACAATGTACATTAATCAGCACTAATATTGAGCTGGAGTAACCATGAGCTTTACACACACCCGCGGAGCCTTTCCTTACACTCGCTTGCGTCGCAACCGGGCCGATGATTTTTCTCGCCGCATGGTCAGGGAATCGGTACTAACACCGGACGATCTTATCTACCCTATGTTTGTACTGGAAGGTAGCGGTCAACGTGAAGAAGTCCCCTCCATGCCAGGAGTGGCAAGGCTCTCTATCGATCTATTAGTGAAAGAAGCAAAGGAACTTGCCAGCCTTGGCATTCCCGCCATTGCGTTATTTCCGGTCACACCTCAATCGGCCAAAACCCTGTTAGCGGAAGAAGCTTATAACCCAGATGGACTGGCGCAGCGTGCAGTTAAAGCATTAAAGGATGCCGTACCTGAATTAGGTATCATTACCGACGTAGCACTGGACCCGTTCACCACCCACGGTCAGGACGGTATTATCGATAACGACGCTGGCTATGTACTCAACGACATCACCGTAGACACCCTAACCCGACAAGCGCTGTCGCATGCCGAAGCCGGCGCAGATATTGTTGCGCCATCAGATATGATGGATGGCCGCATCTGGGCGATCCGCAAAGAGCTGGAAGAAGCCAATTATGCAAATACTCGCATCATGGCCTACTCCGCCAAATATGCCTCCAGCTACTACGGGCCGTTTAGAGATGCCGTTGGCTCTTCTGCCAACATCAAAGGTGGCGACAAAAAAACTTATCAAATGGACCCGGCTAATACCGACGAAGCACTCCACGAATGTGCACTGGATTTAGAAGAAGGTGCCGACATGATTATGGTGAAACCCGGCATGCCGTATTTGGATGTGGTGCGTCGAGTGAAAGAAGAATTAAAAGCGCCAACCTTTGTGTACCAAGTGAGTGGTGAATACGCCATGCATGTAGCAGCTTTTCAAAATGACTGGCTCAATCGTGAGCAAGTCATTATGGAATCCCTGCTGTGTTTTAAACGGGCAGGTGCAGATGGAGTTTTGACGTATTTTGCGAAGGAAGCCGCAGGGCTGTTGAATCGTTAACGCCTCGATTTATGGCAGACCAAGGTTAGCGATGAAGCAACCTAGTTAATTCTGCCCATAACACTGCCTTGTTATACAGATGATTTAGGATGAATCTAATTCTTTATCCAGCAACCTAATTTGCTCAATGATGGATATTAGCTTCATGCCAGATTCTGTAATGGAATACGTTGTCCTTGGCGGCACTTCTGCAAATGATCGCTTGTGGATAAGCCCATACGCAGTGAGTTTTCGCAAGCGCTCTGAAAGCACTTTGACCGAGATACCTTCAATTTCACGCTGGAGTGCCCCGGGCCTATTAGTGCCTCCCATAATGGCCAACAGTACAGAAACCGACCACTTACACCCAACCACATCTTCCAACTTCTGATATTGGCTACGGTGCTTACCCTGATTTTTATTTTCATTAGTATTCATCAAGTTACACCAATATGTTCCTAGCTAACCAGAAGGTGCGTGATTTTAACGCTGTATATCTTGAGTTAATTTATACATGTGCATTAAGCACAAGTCATCTATTTTTAAGAGGTGTAATTATGAAATCTAAAGCTACTTTTTACCACGCCGGATGCCCTGTATGTATCTCTGCAGAAGAGAGTGTATCCGATGCGATTGATCGAAGTCGTTACGACATTGAGGTGGTGCATTTAGGTGATGCTAAAGGCCGAGTATCTGAGGTCGAAGCTGTTGGGGTGAAGTCGGTTCCTGCGTTAGTGCTAGATGGCGCTGCATTCCACATAAATTTTGGTGCTGGCATTGATGATCTGAAGTAAAATCATGCGCTCCTTGTGTGCCTCTGATTCAACGAGGCACTTTTTTGCGTAACACCAAGGCAATAAACAACATTGAGGGTCTTGTTATGCCTATTGAAGATGCGAATGGCATACTGACGAACAATACCCGCAGATATTGTCTACATAACTCAACCTATCTATTTGCATTTGGAGTCAAACGTGTCACTGAAACATTATTTTAGCGACTACCCTTTGCAACAGGTTCCTGTTGGAATGCAAATTCTTCATCAGGGTGATGAGTGCCAGAATTATTTTTTACTGGTTTCAGGCTCAGTGAAGATATTTGCCCGCTCGGCCAATGGCCGCGAGGTGGTGCTTTACCATGTTGCTCCGGGAAAAATCTGCGTGTTAACGACCACCTGCCTGCTGGGTGACAAGCGTTTTCCTGCTGAAGCTGTTGCCGAATCAGAATTATCTATTCGGATGATGCCTAAGCATCGCTTTGATGAATTAATGGAGAACTCATCAGAATTTCGCCAGCAAATATTCGATAATTTTGGACAACGCTTAGGCAGTCTGATTGAAACTATTGAAAAACTTGCACTGGAAACACTAGAACAACGACTAGCTAAACACCTACTACTTCAACCCTGTAACCCAGTACAGGTAACACATCAGGACATTGCTTCTGAAATCGGCTCCGCCCGTGAAGTAGTCAGCCGACATTTAAAACGCCTTGAGGCACAGGGCTGGCTTAAACTTGAGCGCGGCAGTATCGAACTGGTCGATAGAACAGCGCTGCACCATTTGATTTAAATCAGAAGATATTCCAGTTCTTCCTTTCTTCACTAAAAATTTAACTCTCTCGGTGACTTAGTCACTGACAGTCTACGACAGCCTTCCTATAATTTGTTTAGACAATTATTAATTAGTCGCTAGTACCTGATTTAGCTGTTGCTTTATGTAGGTGTTAGTTAAATGAATGTTTAAAGGAAACTGTGATGAAAAATGAAGGGAAAGTGGATCGTATTCTAAGGGTGATCATTGGGCTAGCGTTACTAAGCTTATGTGTCATCGGGCCACAAACCCTATGGGGATTGGTCGGACTTGTACCACTGTTAACCGGACTACTGGGATTCTGCCCCTTATATAAAATACTGGGCTTAAGTACCTGCCCCCTGAAAAAAAGCAGCTAAGGTCAATACGTTGAAACCTGACAACCAACGCTCTCTTTATTGGAACTGGTATTTCAGTGGCTTGGCATTGGCGGCCAGCTTTTTGTTAGCCATTGCTTTGGTAAAGCCCATTGGAGTTTCGACTCAATTTGTTATTTTTGATGGTATTGTGGCTAATGTAATAAACCCTGAGCTAGTAACACCTGATAAGAATGCCAAAAGTGGTTACAGCAGCGCAAATGCTTATCTAAATAAATCTGGCGGAAAGTATGCTAAAGCGGTGGCTACTCCTATTAGTTATGGCTTGGTTTTTGTATTAAGCATGGTCGCAGGAGGCTGGATTGCCGCAAAAACACAACCCAGAAAAGCTCAGCGATTGCCTGACTTCCACCGGAGCCGCTTTAGCGGCAATACCTTTGTTCGTTATAGCCTGAGCTTCTTAGGTGGTGCACTCGTTCTTTATGGTGCGCGTTTGGCCGGAGGGTGCACCAGTGGACACATGATGAGCGGGATGATGCAAACTGCTGTTAGTGGCTATCTGTTTGCAGCCGCTGCCTTTGCCTTAGCTGTACCTACAGCGATCTTGCTCTACCGCAAGGGAGGCAATGGTCCATGAGTATTATTTTGGCTATTTTGTTGGGTGGTTTATTTGGTTTTGTTTTACAACGTGTCGGTGCCGCTGACCCTCAAAAAATTATCGGTATGCTCACCCTCACGGACCTCCATTTGATGAAAGCTATTCTAATGGCCGTGGGTCTTTCTTCTGGCCTATTGTTTCTTGGATTGTCATTGGGGTTAATCGACGCCAACCATATTAAAATTAAATCCATGTACACGGGTGTCATTATCGGTGGCGGATTATTGGGTATAGGGTGGGCTGTTGCCGGATATTGTCCGGGGACAGGTATTGTTGCCTCAGGTGCCGGACGAAAAGATGCTTGGGTATTTGTACTGGGCGGCTTGGTCGGTGCGGGCTTGTTTACACTCAGCTATGGCGTATTAAAAGATACTTTTTTGTTTAATGATTTATTCGGAGGGAAAACTGCTTTAGCAAATGCGAGTAGCAATGTAGTAATTGCGATGGTTATCTCTATGGTGATGCTGGCAATAGCAGTATTAATCAAAAAACGGTATCGATAAGTGTTAAAAAAGTGTGGCGAACAATTGATATTTAAAATTATTCACTACACCTTACTCACATGAAGGTCGACTATCTTCCATTAATTTATCTAATTCTATCTGTGACTGTTTTCTATTTTCTAAATCTTGCTCTTCTAACATTTCACATTCATCCCGTTCCATTTCGTCGATTGTAACGGGATAGAATTTGCAGTCGTCGGGGCGGTCGTAATAAATATCGCAGGTGTATTTTTCTTGATTGGGTTCTTTGCGCAGCCAAGGGCAACGCTCTATTTGTTGGCCGTTTTTGGGGTCTATCCAGATTTTCCCGTCACTGACATATTGAAAAATTTCGGGCTTAAAAAGCTCCCACAATTCAATTTCACTTTTAGTAACTGACAAACCACCGTTACTGTATTTAACGCAACATTTTCCACACTGATTACAGTCGTTCACGATATATTATTTACAGTGGAGCACTTATGCCAAAATAGTAATCTGCCACCCGCATTATTCAGCCAATATTCTCATCAAGCTTTGTGCATGAGTTGCCGCTTCCATACCCAATTCAGTCAAGTAGCCACCATCTACATGGTCGGTCAAACCTTTATTAAAAAGTCGCGCTGCGGCTTCAACCGCTTCGTCTGAAGCTTCGTGAGCGTGAACTTTAATCCCGTTAGCTCGGGAGTCGAGATTAAATTGATTTAACAGTTTAATCTCTTCTATTTTTTGGTTTAAATTCATCTTAAATTACCTTTTTTCTTTTGTATTTTTGGCTATGCTTTTTAATTACACCGGTTTTTTTAATTGCAGCTTTCGTTGGCTACAACTCTCATCAATTACATATATCCCTGGCAAAAATTGCCTTTAAATAATTTGTCTCCGGTATCGCCGGATGTATCGGATGATCAGGCCCTTGACCTCCCTGATAGAAAACCTGTAATTGGCGGTGACGATGTGCCGCTGCAGTTTTTACCACATCCATTAATGTTTGTTGTGGTAAATGCATAGAACAGGATGCTGACACCAGAATGCCACCCGGTGACAATAATCTCAATGCCAGCTGGTTTGCCTGGTGGTAGGCCTTTTCACCTTGGCGCTGATCTTTTTTCCTTTTTATAAAGGCTGGGGGGTCTAACACCACGACATCAAAAGTTTGCCCGGCATCAATTAAGGACTTCATTATATCGTTGGCTTTACCCTGCAAACAGGAGAACTGCCCACCATAGTTGTTTAATTCAGCATTTTGTTGTGCCAGATCTAATGCATCACCAGAAACATCCACACAAGTAACGGATTTGGCGCCCGCTGTTGCCGCCTGAATACCCCAGCCACCCACGTAGCTGTATACATCTAAAATGGTTTTGTCTTTTGAAAGCTGCTGTAATTGCTGGCGATTAATTCGGTGATCATAAAACCAGCCTGTTTTTTGGCCGGTCATAACGGGTGCTAAAAAGCGTGTGCCATTTTCTTCTAGCTCAACGAGATCTGGTACTTCCCCTGCGGCCACTTCTACTGCTTCAGGCAAGCCTTCCATTTGACGAAATGGCCCCTGATTTCTAAACACGATTCCTTTGGGCGAAAACACTTCGTCCAGTGCGGCAATAACTACGTCACGACGCTGATCCATAGCAGCCGTCGTTAATTGTGCTGAAAGGTAATCACCAAAACGGTCTACTACAAGACCAGGCAGTAAATCCGAGTCTCCAAACAATGCACGATAAAATGGTTTTGAAAAATAGTTTTCGCGAAACTGCAGTGCTTGCTTTAGTCGACTCACGATCAGAGGCTGATCGATTCTTTTACCTTGCTCTTGGCTATACAATCTTGCACAAATCAGGCTGCCAGGATTAACCACAGCCATGGCCACAAACTTTCCAGCAGCATCTTCCACCACAACTTCACTGCCAGCTACCATTGTTTTGAGTGGAGTTGCAGCAATATCTACTTCATTACTGTAGACCCACAAATGCCCTGCACGCAACCGTCGGCCGGCACCTTTTCTTAATCGCAATGATCCTATTGCTCCAGGTATGGTTGTGTCAGACATGATATTTCCCCGAAAAATAAGACTTTGATAAAAATAGGGCTTTGATACTACCGTAAACAAAAAAGGCTGCCTTTATAGCAGCCCTGGTTTTACTGATGAGTTTTACTAATTCTTTTTGTTACTCGTCTTCAGCTGCTGCCTCATAGGCCGCCGCATCTAACAAACCTTCGAGTTCAGATGGGTCAGATATTTTTACTTTAAAAAACCAGCCATCATCATAGGGTGAACTATTGATCGTCTCAGGTTCGTCTTCAAGCAATTCATTAATGGCGATAACCTCACCAGAAACTGGAGAATAAATATCTGAAGCGGCTTTTACTGACTCCACCACACCAGCTTCTTCTCCCCCAGTAACACTGGAACCCACTTCTGGTTGCTCTACATAAACCACATCACCCAGGCTTTCTTGAGCATGATCACTGATGCCAACGGTTACGATGCCATCGCCTTCATCGCGAGCCCATTCATGGGAAGCGGCATATTTTAAATTGGATGGAGTTGTGCTCATGGTTATGTCCTCACCTTATAACTAGCGCCACAAACAGCGCTATTAAAAACTGCCGGGGATTCTAAACCTGATCGGCCCGAAACTAAAGGCTATGATTAAACTAAACTAGCCCCATGGCCTGACGAATCAGTAAGTTTTTGACTGGTCCAAGCCGATTAATAGCGCTCATACCATCATTTCTTAACAGGCGAACTGGCAAGGGTTGATCTTCAAATAAGCGTTTGAAGCCTTCCATCACTGCCATAGTCCCCAAATTATGTGGTTTACGACGACGCTGATAACGTCCCAATGCCCACATATCACCAGGGGATAACCCCCTACTAACTGCTCGCTCTACTTCCTCAACCAATGTAATGACATCCTGAAAACCCAGGTTCACCCCCTGGCCAGCCAATGGGTGAATGGTATGAGCCGCATCTCCCATTAATGCCACGCCTGACACGACATAATCCACGGCATGACGTTGTTTTAGCGGGATTTTGTAGCGTTTATCTACAGCAACTATTTTACCTAAACAGCCACTACCGGCTTGCTCCAATGCCGCACAAAAAGCACTGTCATCCAATGCCATCAACGATTCGGCCACTTCTTCCTGCTGTGACCAGACAATAGAACACTGGTGACAATCGCCGGTTTCTGTTTGTAGTGGCAAAAATGCCAAGGGACCCGCAGGTAAAAACCGCTGCCTAGCAGTGAAGTTGTGGGGGTTTTCGGTAGTAATCGTGGTCACAATGGCATGGTGGCCATAATCCCACTGCCGCAACTGTAAGCCACAAAGCTCTCGCACTTTTGATTGTGCACCATCTGCTGCTGCCAGCAGTTTTGTAGAAATAATAGAACCATCACCCAACGAAATAGCTACGCCATCTTTTTCTTTTTTCAAACCCACGACTTTGGCTGGGCAGAGTAAATCAACATTTTCTAATGTTTCTATTTTCTGCAACATAGCTTCAACGATTAAGGCATTTTCAACGATATGCCCCAAGCTGGGCTGTCGTACTTCGGTGCAATCAAACTCGATATGCCCAGTACCATCAGCTTCCCACACTTCCATGCGCTGATAAGCACAGGTACGTTGACTAGCAATTTGTTCCCAAATACCGATATCCTCGAGCAACTGTCGAGAAGTTTCCGTCAGGGCAACAACACGTGGATCGAAGCTTTGTGAAAGATCGGGCATCTGAAATTTCCGCGCTTCTAAAACAGCAATACGAAGCTTTTTACCCTGATCCGAAGAGTGCTCTTTAGTCCCCACTTCCCATAAATCTAGCTCTCTAACAGCTAACAGGGCAGCAAAAGCAGCGCCCACCATACCGGCGCCAGCAACCACTACATCGTATTGCTGTTCAGCCATTATTTTGCTTTCCTTCTAAACTGGCACTTTTTAGTGACGTACCCTTAGTTTCAAGCCCCATGCCCAACCGTGCAAACTGGTGCCTAAACAATGGAACCGTATCCAGTGCCAACAACCCTAGATTTCGAGCCAATGCGACAGGTGAAGCCCCGATAGCAAAAACTTTGGGCAGCAAATCACTGAGCAAAATGGTTTGCTTCTGATCTACTTGCTGTTGCTTAAGGTAGTTCTGTAAAACTGATAATTCTCCTAGTGCTGAATCAGTGCTATCTGCAAGTGCCAGTTCATTGGCAAGTACCGCTACATCTCGTAATGCCAAGTTAAAACCCTGCCCTGCTACTGGATGCAGCGAATGAGCAGCATTCCCTACTACCACAACGTTGCTGCGGACCTGCTCATTACTGGTAATCAATCGAATAGGGTAACTATGACGTGTGCCTACCCTCTGAAACTGGCCCAACCGATGGCCAAAGCGATCTTGCAGTGCTGCTAAAAATTCTGCTTCTGGTGCGGCTACCATTTCTGCTGCACGCTCTGGAGGTAACGTCCACACTAGTGCAGAACGATATTCACCATCTACTGGTTGTAAAGGCAGCATGGCCATAGGGCCAGAATCGGTGAAGCGTTCGTAGGCAATCCCGTTATGATCCTGAGACAGGGAAATATTAGCCACCACTGCGACCTGGCCATAATCCTTGGTCGTCGCATCAATCCCCAATAGTTCTCGGGTATCTGATTGAGCACCATCGGCAATCACTAATAACTTTGTCGTGATGATCTGGTCCGCAGATAAAGATGAATCCGCAGATAAAGATGAATCCCCCGATAGTGACAATTGCATACCACCTTGAACCGGGTTTACTTTTGTCACTTTTGCTGGAGCAACGATTTCTACATTGTCAGCATTCTGTAATGCATCCATCAATACCGACCCCAACCACTGATTCTCAACCACATAGCCTAGGGCAGGTAAGTTTTGTTCTTCAGCATGTAACCGAGCACTGCCGATATGCCCGCGGTCGGATACATGCACTTCTCGAATATCCGCCAACCGTGCACTTAACGTCTGCCATAGACCCAATATTTCAAAAACTTCCCGGCTGCTATGGGAAAGTGCAGTGGAGCGGGCATCAAAACTGGGTTGTAAATCATCGACTGAAGCCGCAGTGATTGGAAAAGCTTCGATCACCTGTATTCGCCATCCCAGATCCAGAGAGGACAACAGCAATGCCAAACTGGCACCGACCATTCCACCACCAACAATGGCAATGTCTATTTGTTCTTTTGTGGTTGGCTGTTCTGACATATATCCTAGCTATTTACCTAGATCACTTATCTGACACTTATTTACCTAGCACCTATTGTCCTAACACTTATTTGCCTAACATAAGCGCTTCAATTTCTGACGTGGTCTTGGGTGCATCGCTAGTCAGCACTTCGGGGCCTTTGGCTGTAATCAGCACATCGTCTTCAATACGAATACCAATTCCACGCCAACGTTTGTCGACATCCGTGTTATCCGGTGCAATATAAATACCCGGTTCAACGGTCATGACCATACCTTTTTCCAGCAACCGCCATTCATCATCGATTTTGTAATCACCAACATCATGCACATCCATTCCCAGCCAGTGTCCCGCTCGGTGCATGTAAAAATTTCGGTAGCTTTTGGTTTCGATTAATTCCCTGAGCTCACCATCGAGAATACCCAAATCCCGCAAACCTTCGGTAATCACTTCTACTGTTACCTGGTGTGGCTCATCCCAGTGATTATCTTTGGAGCAAGCCTTAATTCCCTCCAACTGCGCCTCTAGCACTACATCATAAATAGCTTTTTGCTCAGCGCTGTATTTACCACTAACAGGGAAAGTTCGGGTGATATCAGCCGCATAATGTTGCAACTCACAACCGGCATCAATTAAAACCAGGTCACCATCTTTGAGCTTGGCGCTGTTCTCCACATAATGAAGAATACAGCCATTTTCGCCACCCCCAACAATACTGCCATAAGCTGGAAACCTAGCCCCAGCCATAGCAAATTCATGTTCAATTTCTGCCTGAAGCTGGTATTCATACATACCAGGCTTACATATTTGCATGGCACGACGGTGGGCTCGAGTTGATATTTTTCCCGCCTCTCGCATAATTTTCTGCTCTGCCGCACTCTTGAACAAGCGCAATTCATGGAGCAGGTGATCGAGGTCAACAAACTCACCGGGAGGTGTCGCTCCAGCCCGGGAACGACCCCGAATGGTATTAACCCAATCCATCAGGTGGCGATCAAAGTTTAGATCTTTGCCCATGGCGTAATAGACCCGATCACGCCCTTCTAACAATCCCGGCAAAATATCGTCGATATCGTCGATAGGAAACGCATCATCGGCACCATGTTTTATGCAGGCACCTTCCGGGCCAGCTCTGTAGCCATCCCAAATTTCACGCTCAACATTTCGATCCCGACAAAACATCAAACACTCACCATGTTCACGGCCAGGAACCAACACTAAAACGGCTTCCGGTTCGGTAAAACCCGTGAGGTAGAAAAAGTCGCTGTCCTGGCGGTAGGGGTAATTAATGTCCCGATTACGGGTTTGCTCCGGTGCAGCAGTGAGGATGGCTATACTGTTATCAGCCATCATATCCATCAGCTTGCTTCTGCGGCGGGCGAATTCCTGCTTACTTATCATTATTTTATTTTGAACTCTCGAAAGGTGTAGATCGCAATGCTCTTGGCTAAAAAGTTCTAATTATCTAGTGAATGGTTCTGGAACTGTGGTCTTCTGTGACACTCAATTCAGCATAAATCAGTAATACCGCTACCCTCACATACTCGACAAGCTCGGTATAGCTAACTTCATCCTCTTCCGCTTCATTTTCATCTTCCAATGCACCCACATGAGAAATAGAGGCTAAATCACCCAGGGCATCGGCAATATCACCCGTGAGCTCTGTTTCTACTGATAACCCGGTATTGCCCAACCCAAACAGAAAACCCTGACACCACTCTCCCAATGAGGCCAATCGTTCATTTAGAGAAAAGTCGTCATCTGGAAGTAAAGGAACAAATTCAAAACCACTACTGTGTATTTGTCCGACACTAAACTGATATAGCTCTGGCAACATATCGCCTAAATCTTCTACTCGCTCCAGTCCCACATCAAGAAACTGGGCCACAGTTGCCACCAACTCATCTTCTGATAAGTGTTCACCGCCACTAATTCTGCCACTCAATAAACCATGCAATTCTGCCGGGCTGCCCATCAGATTGGCACGGATAAAGGCCTCGGCTATATCATTAAAAATCAAGGCTACTTCTCTTGTTTAATACGCTTAGTTACTGCCACAGCTATCATGGCTTTCATTGACAATTAAAAGGCAATCCTATCACCCTTCACAGCCCCAAGCACACCACGTCTTATTAATGTTAAAAAAAGCCCTTTTGGGCAAGAAGCTAGGTAATATTCCTCGAAATTACCTCAAGATTGTTGACCAATCTATGACCACCCAATTATAGTTGAGTTTAATCAGGACCATTGGCCAACTCCATGTCAGATGATTTAGACAATTTTGAGCAAAGTATTGATCGCATAGTCAATCTTTGCGCACGCTTACGAAAAGAGAATGAATCTCTGCGCGAGCGAGAAACCAGCCTGCTGAAAGAGCGAAGTAAACTGCTGGAAAAAAGTGAAATGGCCCGCAACCGGGTTGAACATATGATTGTGAGGCTAAAAAACCTCAACAGTGAAGGTTGAATAATCCATGAGCCAAACCGTCAATATTCGCATCCTTGACAAAGAATACCAGGTCAGCTGCCCACCTGATGAGCGTAATGCATTGCTAGACGCAGCCAAAGCACTAGATGAACAAATGCGCACTATTCGCAACAGCGGTAGTGTTATAGGCCTAGAGCGCATCGCTGTGATGGCCGCATTGAACCTAACCTACGAACTTTCCAAACTAGAACACAAAGAAGCCGATCAGGGCGCTTCAAACGAACTAATCACTCGTCTCGACAAGAAAATTTCTGCAGCACTTCAAAGTCTCGAACAAAGCACCACTTTTTAAATACCAGACTAGGGTATAATAAGACCTATGCCCTGGGATACTTGCCAACCGACAAGTCCTCGAGCCGATAATCTGTAACCTGGAGGGTTCCAAGCCGGTATGGTGTGCATGTCCGCAAGACGGAAAGCCTAATGTATCGCTGGACCCCCCACCTTGAACCATTGGGTTCAAGGCCAAGTTGGTAGCGGTATTTCCGGGGACATTATTACTATCTATTTATCTGGATCACCATGGACAGCAACGCCACACGCCAACTAATGCGCGAACGACGCCGCTCTCTGTCCGCTCAACAACAATCAAATGCTAGTATCGGGCTCGCCAAGCGGCTATCCATACTGCCCGCATTTTGTAATAGCAAACGTATCGCTTTTTATCTATCCAATGATGGAGAAATCGATCCTTCCATTGCTATGGGTATTGCAGAGGCTGCCGGCAAAGAATGCTACCTACCCGTACTCCACCCGTTAAAACAAAGCCGATTATATTTTGCCCGATACCGCAGTGATGACAAATTGTCCATCAATCGGTTTGGTATTGAAGAACCCATACTTAAGAGCGCGAACATTGTGCCGCCCCTTGGCCTCGATTTAATTCTGTTACCTCTGGTTGCTTTTGACCACAACGGAAACAGATTGGGCATGGGTGGAGGTTTTTATGATAGAACCCTGGCAAGACAGAAAAACTTCACCCGACTCATTGGGTTAGCCCAAAGTTGCCAAGAAACTGATAGTATTGCGCACCAACCGTGGGATATAACTCTTCAGGCTATTGTGACGGAAAAAACTGTCATATTCCCCGAGTAAGCTTAATAAGACTGAAACATTAAATACGATATAAATAGATTAATAAAAACCTGATTTAAACACTATAAACAAGACGTACTGCTATGAGAAAAACCAAGATTATTTGCACCATTGGGCCTGCCACGGAATCCTTTGAGATGTTGGAAAAAATGGCCAAGGCAGGCATGAATGTCGTTCGCCTGAATATGTCTCATGGTGACCATGCATCACATGCCAAGGTGATAAAGGCAATACGTACCCTCAATAAAAAACAGACCCACCCTATTGCGATTTTGATGGATACCCAGGGACCAGAAATTCGTACCGGTGACATCAAGCAAGAACTAAACCTCAAGAAAGGTGATGTTATTTCGGTAGTCGCCCGAGGCGAAGACGATGTTGAAGCCAGCTCGATTCGCATCAACTACGAAGACTTGATTAATGATGTGAAAATCGGTGACATGATCACTGTGGACAACGGCCTGATCAACCTTGAAATCCTGAGCAAAGAAGACCGGGTTATGCAGTGTAAGATTATTGATGGCGGCGTACTCAAAAGTAAACGCCACGTTAATTTACCTGGCATTCGGGTCAATCTTCCTGCTATTACAGAAAAAGACAAGCGCGACATCTTGTTCTCTATGGAACAGGAAGTAGACTTTATCGCCTTATCATTCGTTCGAGAAGTGGAAGATATTCACCAGTTACGAGAACTTCTCGGTGATAAGGCCGACAAGATCAAAGTCATATCAAAGATTGAAGATCAAGAAGGCGTCAAAAATATCGAAGAGATTATCGATGTCTCAGATGGCGTCATGGTAGCTCGTGGCGACCTAGGGGTAGAAATTGCCATTGAAAAACTACCCAGGGTCCAACGCCGGATTATTCGGCTCTGTGCCCAGAAAGGTAAGCGCGTAATTGTGGCGACACACATGCTGGAATCCATGATCGAGAACCCCATTCCTACCCGCGCGGAGGTGACTGATGTTGCCAATGCGGTATATGAAGAAGCCGATGCCATTATGCTATCGGGTGAAACGACTATCGGAAAACACCCGATCAAATGTGTCGAGATTCTTGCACGAATAGCTAACTCCATTGAGCACAGCCCTGGTCTGCAATTTACCAAAGACTTAGTGCTAAAAAATGACAAAGAAGAAATTGCCGCTGCCGCTGTAAAACTGGCGGAATCCATCAATGCTAAGGCAATTATTGTCCCGACTCGACGCGGCCGAATGGCTAATTACGTTACTAACTGCCATCCCCAAGCCCCCATTATCTGCGCCTTCACCAATGACAGCAGAACGCGTCGTCAATTGGTACTGAACCGCAATGTATTGAGCTTTCGTATTAACTTTAGTGAAGACCCGGAAAAAACCCTCGCCACTGCTGCGAAGATTATGATCGAGCGCTCGGAGTTTTCACCCGAAGACAGACTGGTAGTAATCTCTGATGCCCTAGCTGGCTCAGGCATTGATGCTATCCAGATTCGCCAACTAGGTGATCTGCTAACAGTAGAAACTGAATAGCACTAAAGCGCGGGCAACTCAGTATATCCCTGGTTATCTATAGCTGGGTTATCTAATTTTGGTTATCAATATAGGGGATCACCAAGATGCTTGTTGCCCGACGCGCATTTACCACGACTATACTGACTGTTCTCGCGACTCTAACCTTCGTACTAACACCCGTATCTGGCCAGGCATCATCAGGCAACCAGCTCTCCGATCATTTTTCTGCCACTAATGTCATCTTATTTATTGGCGATGGTATGGATGAACATCAAATCACCATGGCACGTAATTACCTGTATGGCCCAAACGCATTATTTGCCATGGAACAAATGCCCGTTCGCAGTTCAGTAAAGGTGCAAACCCTTCGCGAAGACAATCCGATGTTGTTCCGCCATGTAGCGGATAGTGCCAATACGGCCAGCACTCTGGCTACCGGTATGCTAACCAGTAAAGGACGTGTTGCTACTGCCGCAATATCAAACAAGATACAGCCAACCATCCTTGAAGATGCGCAATTAGAAGGTTACCGAACAGGGCTAGCCTCCACCGCCAGCCTTACCGATGCGACGACTGCAGCCTTTGCCTCCCACTCACCACATCGTGACTGTGAAAGCCCCAAGGATATGCATACCGAATACCTATTCATTCCCCAAACCCAGCAATGCCTTCACAATCAAAAAGAGCACGGTGGTCGAGGCTCCATTGCCAAACAACTCACCACAGCCAATGTAGATGTGTTGCTGGGCGGGGGTAAAAAGTTTTTTAATCAACGAGCTGAGGGCAAGACATTTCTGGAGATAGCCCAAGACCAGGGCTATGTACTACTAAAAAATACTAAGGATTTACTCTCAGTACCTGACAACCATAAATTACTGGGCCTGTTTGCCAAAAAACACTTACCAGTGGAGTGGGCGGGCGACAATAATCATCGCGCTAAACAGCTCACAGTAAATGCTGATGGCGATGCTATCTATCCAGAGCCATTTGCCTGTGTACCTAATGCTAAGTACAAAAACACACCGACATTGGCGCAGATGACAGATAAAGCGCTAAGCACTTTATCTCACAACAATTCCAAAGGCTTTTTCCTGATGGTGGAAGGCGCGTCAATCGACAAACAAGCTCACAAAAGAAATCCTTGTGGCCAGATAGGTGAACTCCGTGCTTTTGATCAGGCCGTAGCTAAAGGAAGAGAGTTTGCTGCAACGCATCCAAATACCCTGGTGATAGTAACAGCAGACCATGGCCAGGCCGGGCAGATAGTCCCGCTCCCAGAAAGCTACCAACTGGCGAGTAATGCCGTAACAACATCACAATATCCAACAGGTCACTACGCCGTACTAAAAACCTTACCGGGAGAATTAATGGCAGTAAGTTATGCCACCAACGCCTCACCGCAAGGCTTGTGGGAAATGCACACTGGCACCAACGTACCTGCTTTTATGGAAGGCCCTGGACTAAACGATATACCTATTACTATCAACCAACGCTATATTAATGGCCTTATGCGACGGCATTTGAAGCTAGATAAACCCCTTGAGCAAAATCCCTAACATTTCTCACAGACAGTCTTTAAACTGCCTAGCTTAAGAAAACCTGATAGGCAGGATTATCTGTTTCTTCAACCCAGGTGTAACCAAGCTCATTAAGGAATGCCGCTACTTTCTTGTGATCACCTGCAGCCACCTGTAAACCTGCCAATACTCGGCCGTAGGCGGCACCATGATTGCGGTAGTGAAACATAGAGATATTCCAGCGACCACCAAGCTTGTTCAGGAACTGCATTAAAGCACCCGGACGCTCGGGGAATTCAAACCGATAAACCACCTCATCCGTAGCTTCCACAGCGCGGCCACCCACCATATGACGAATATGCAGCTTGGCAATTTCATTGTCAGTCATATCTACAAGGGGATAACCCTTGCCCTTAAGATCTGCTACCAACTGGTGTCGATCTTCATCGGACATTACCTGAACACCCACAAAGATATGCGCCTGGGAAGGGTTTCCCATGCGATAATTAAATTCCGTGATACTGCGCTTACTTAGTGCCGCACAGAATTTCTTAAAGCTGCCGGGTTGCTCTGGAATCGTGACGGCCAAAATTGCTTCGCGCTTTTCACCAATTTCAGTGCGCTCTGAAATATAACGAAGCCGATCAAAATTAATATTGGCACCACTATCTATCGCTAAAAGTGTCTGCCCTTTTACACCAGTACGTTCTACATATTTTTTCAACCCAGCCACACCCAGTGCGCCCGAAGGCTCACAAATAGATCGGGTATCATCAAAGATATCTTTAATGGCAGCGCTAATTTCATCGGCGGAAACGGTCACTACTTCATCCACCGTGTCTTTAAGCACTCTAAAAGTTTCTTTACCGATTTGGGCAACCGCTGTGCCATCCGCAAAAATGCCCACATGCTTTAATCTTACCCGACGACCGGCATCCATTGCTGCTTTCAAACAAGCCGCATCGTCCGGCTCCACTGCGACAACCTTAACGTCAGGGCGAACATATTTGATATAAGCCGCCATACCCGCACACAAGCCACCCCCACCAACGGGAATAAAGACCGCATCAAATATGTTCGCAG
>Ga0209345_10001177_pt1 | contig 31870 bp, 31 predicted proteins | sample Cruoilmetagenom7_FD_187294 | JGI IMG/M metagenome (GOLD analysis project Ga0209345, IMG submission 187294) | Oil polluted marine microbial communities from Coal Oil Point, Santa Barbara, California, USA - Sample 7 (SPAdes) (version 2) | ecosystem: Environmental > Aquatic > Marine > Oil seeps ...
CGTGGTCTTGCCGTGGTCAACATGACCTATCGTGCCAACGTTAACGTGTGGCTTCGTCCGATCAAATTTCTCTTTGCCCATTTCTAAGGCTCCTATTCATATTTCTCTACGTGTCTGGCGCATCCAAGCCGCTGCACGCTTTACCGCCCCAGCCCACCTTGCCGACCCACTAAGGCTTTCCCCAATCCAATTCAAGAGGCAAAATGCCATGTTTCAGAATTTGTCACTGCCGCGTGAACCATCCCCCGAACCCAGCGCTCTGAATCAAGTGCTCTGGGTCAAGTGCTCTGGGTCAAGTGCTCTGGAGCAGACGCCTAATTCTTGGATGCAAGTCGTCAAGCGTTTGTGAATCCAGATCACAAAGAAATAGTTAAGCTAGAGTTTTGGGTCAATATTTAGGAACTAAGCATCGGAGTGGGAATTCTAGTCACCGCCATTGCCACATCTAATCCACTGATCCTGAAACCTGCATCAATCCTAAATCCTACACCGAATCCAAGGGTCAAAACTCAGGGAATGCCATGACCAGAAAATAAGGTGCCAACAAACGATGTAAAGGTGATTGGAGCGGGTGAAGGGAATCGAACCCTCGTCTTCAGCTTGGAAGGCTGTGGCTCTACCATTGAGCTACACCCGCTCGAAGGACATCACTTAAGCATATCGCAAAATGGTATTGGTGGAGGGAGTTGGATTCGAACCAACGTAGGCATAGCCAACGGGTTTACAGCCCGTCCCCTTTAGCCACTCGGGCATCCCTCCAACCATCCGCGATAGCCAAACGGCCACCAAGCCCGAACAACATCAAGCTCGGCCGGAACCGGTGTATATCTCGTTGCGCATCGTTCATGTCAATGGCAAATGCATCTAAATGCATGAGACAAACCTGCCTTTGGGGATAGAAAAATGAAATCACGCCCGCAGCCCGGCAATAAAAGACCACAACAAACCGCCGAAGCCATCGCAAAAGCCGTGGAGACACGCGAGACAACAGAGCGCACTTTATTTGGCATCCACGCCATCGAAGCAGCCATCAGAAATCCCGAACGCACTATTCAGCAGCTTTGGTTAACGGAGAATGCCGAACGACGCCTAGCCGATACCCTCGCCGCCACACCCCAAAAAGCACGACCACCTATTGAGCGCATACGCCCAAAAGACCTCGACAAACGGCTTGGCACAGACACCGTGCACCAAGGTGCCGCCGCTGAAGTTCTGCCACTTCCCGAATGGACGTTAGGTGATTTGGACGGCCTCCAAGCAGCCGAGCCACGACCCGTAATCATTCTGGATCAGATCACCGATCCTCAGAATGTCGGCGCAATCCTCCGCTCAGCCGCCGTATTTGGAGCTGCAGCCCTCATCATGACTCGCCGCCACAGCCCACCCCAGGGCGGCATCCTCGCCAAAGCGGCATCTGGCGCCTTAGAAGTCGTGCCAATCATCCTGATTCAAAATCTAGGCGAAGCAATGCAAACCCTGAAGGATCATGCTTATACCTTGTTTGGGCTAGACGGCGAAGGCGAGGAATTCATCGAAGACACCTCGCTAAACGGCCTTATCGGCCTCGTCCTTGGGGCTGAAGGCAAAGGCCTGCGGCAACGCACTCGCGATACCTGCCACAAAATATGCCGGATAGCGGCTCCCGGCCCCATTTCAAGTTTAAATGTTTCAAACGCTGCGGCAGTAACACTGCATTTGGCTGCCATGCACCGCCGAGCACCGAAATAACTGCCTGACTCTCTCGCCTCCAAATGAGCGCCTAATCAAAATGGAGAAAAAATAGCAGAAACAAGGTGTGGTACCGAATTCAAAAAACTTTGATTTTTTAGATCTTCAAAAATATTGCTGTTGGGCAAGTAGTATAAATACCGGCTTCTCTCAGGTTTTGATAAATACAAAACCAATAAGGGCAGCCTGCTGTTGCGCAAACCGCCCTCATGACAAGTTAATAAACTGCAATCGTGAAGCCTTTATGACAGTACGTGGCACGACAGCTACGCCTCACCACATCCAGAAAGGGTGCCCCCCATGGTGCCGGGCATGCCAACGTCGGTTCTGCCAGTGTCGCTTCCTAATGCCCCAAGCCGGATGATAGCGCGGCGCGCGGAAACGACGGCTATAAGGCACTTGTCGCGATGGCCGCCAATAATTCGAATTATAATAGGGGTAATAGCCTCGCGTTTGATAGCGATAGGTATATGAATCAGTCCGCTGATTAACATAATGGCGATGGGTATAACGTGGGCGATAATCCCCGCGCCGCACAACCCGTGACCGGTCCCATCCATGCGGCGCATGATGCCGCTTCCATCCGAAAGCCGAAGCCGGACTTGATAACCCAACGCTCAGCATCAACACAGCAACAATTACTGCCGCAAAAGCCCTAAAACGCATAACACACTCCTGAATACGCGGAAACTTATTAGGATACTAATCTAATCCATTAACTCTAAGAATATCCTAAATACAGTTTCCGTTCGTCAAAATTTTTCATCTCAACACATCCACTTGTAAACTTAACACGCCCTTAAGGGAAGCCCTGACCATATTAATCCGCACTTAACGCCGCTTCACTGCTTCTCCAAGCCACGATATAGATGAGATGGCGACTTGCAGTGCTTCCTCTTGGTTGTCGAAGGTTCGACTGGAATAATACCCGATTGGAAACCAACCCCGATCGTCCTCGAAATCACGACGAAACTCTTCGAAACCAATTGTACCGTCCGGTCGCACGAAAATATCAACGCAGTGGTGGGCATCCCGATCGTTGATTGAATCCAGCACCTTGTTTTTGTGAACCATTGATGTGTTATCTTTTCTGGTTGCTAACCTAAGGAAATTCTGAACAACTCGCCAAGGTTTATATCCTGACAGGCAGTCGGTCGGTCCTCGGTTGCATCCTAAAATCGTTACTTGATTCAATGTTCCCAACTTTCCACAAAACTGAGCAATAAGAACCGCAGACGCGGCCTCATGTACGCTAATCCCAGCTGTCCGTGTAGTGCGCACTCCATTTTGTGTGTAGCCTTGCAGTGCTATAGCTTGACTATCATTACCGGCCCAGATAGGCAGTGTCTCCGTCACTGTTGCACCACTTCCGTATCCAAACTTGGACTCAAAAACATGGCGCTTATCAATGTCATGAAAAGTGCTGTGGTATAGAGCTTTTAGAATTTTGCCGGCTTAGCTCAGTTGGTAGAGCACCTGATTTGTAATCAGGGGGTCGGGGGTTCGAATCCCTCAGCCGGCACCATATATTTCAATGGGTTAGGTGGATGCTTAGCCACTTCGAGAACCTCCTAGTGCCAATATAGTGCCAACGTATTTGCTTTTTCACCTTGTGATATCCTTGGGTGTTTTGGTTCTGACCAAAGCCCGATACGGTGAGATTTCGCCTCGCCGTGAGCAGGCCTGAATTCTTGAGTCTTGCAAATTTGCCAGAGCAGGCAGTGTAATTCTTCGGCTCAAGGATGTTCTCACATTAAGCCAGATTGAGCGGAACTTGCTGAAAACCGCGAATGCCTAGGTATGGGATTTCAACGATTTAGCCTACTGCTCGATCGCCAAAATTAGGTTAATTTCACCTAATGGGACAACGTCTAATTGGTGATACATTGCGAAGGCTGTCTCGCCCGCACTACCGAGAGGAACGGGCACGTGTTTATTCCACCTCGCGATCGTCAAGGGCTGTGGAGATTGGCTCTGGCCGGCCTGCTCGTGTTATGCGGGCTCGGCGTTATATTTGGAGTGCAGCCATTACTTTCGAATTCATTCAATTTTTGGATTTGGCTCCCCGGGGTCGCACTGATTGCTTGGGGTGTCGCCGTCTTCAATCAGGCAAAACGCTATCTCACTCGAACCGGTGATGAAGTGCTTGATTCCGACGCACGACCTCACGTTTGGTATCTTCGCTCATTTTCCGACGAGCACGAATTCGAAGCGGAGGAACGAGCACTTGTCAATATTCTGGAGGAAGCTGGTCCACTCATTCCCATCGGTCGGCCCGGAGAACCGCTACCTCCCCTCGGCTTCGCGCGCATCTACTATCCGGACGACAACTGGCAGACCGAGATTCTTGAACATCTGAGCAACAATACACGCGCCGTTGTGATGCGAGCGGGAAACAGCCCAGGATTTGGCTGGGAAATTAAGACTTGCCGTGAGGTTCTCACTCCGGATCAATTGATAATTCTAGTGCCGAAGGTCCGGGAAGACTACGAGAGCTTCAAGTTGCTTGCGCTTGAGCTGGGTGGGATGGAGCTGCCGCCTTGGGACTTCGAGGACAAAAACAATCATGCGTTCTTGAAATTCGTCGGTCTGATAACTTTTCGCGAAGACTGGTCTCCACGAGCTGTAAGGTTTTCACGGATGCCATTGGACCACGATGACGACGCTCGACTTCGTTACGCGTTGCAGGCCAGCGGTGCCCCCTCGGCATCAAATTGAAGGTTTCCGGAGTTGATCGCTTCAAGTTTGCTATGATCTTGTTTGTCAGCGTATTCCTCATTTTGTTGTCTTTTTTTCTTTTTTCGTTGGTGACGGAGACGCCACAGGGTTGTGGGGTCTGCTTGGTCTAGCCTACTTGTCCTGGGTATTGCGGTCACGGCGACGTGCTCTGACAAAATTGTCCGAATAGGGCATTAAATATTGTGGTTGCACGCACTCAGAAAGTCGTAGCTCTGAGTGATCTCGGCATGAAGAATCGGCACATCACTGGCGGACGAGTGAACAATCGAGCTGAAGCAATGAACAGGTGGGATGCCGCAACTGCTGCAGTGTGATGCACGGCGACGCCATGCATTTGTGCGTGGCAGGCCTGCTAATGTGACAAAGCCTATCGTCACGCTTCCGATTTCATCGCGATCATCGCAACAACCACGAACACCAGAAACGACACCGCCACGGCCACATGCTTTGATTTGTGGGTGTCGACGCCAATAATGATGGCCGTAGAGTTTGTGGTGTCCATTGGTCCCCCGCTCAATGACGATGCCCAGGCATCGTTTAGAGAGGACAGGACTGTGAAGGGGCGTGCCCGTCAGGCTCCTATGAAATCACATCTCGCCCGTTGCCAGGGCGACCTGATGGCCGACACCTCAACGCAATGACACGGAGTCAATCGTAGCATGAGTCAGACCATCAAGCCGCAGCAACATACTGCCTCTTCCATTTGCCAAGAGATGATATGCCAACCCCAAGATCGCTCGCCACTTGCCGTATCGTCCGGTCGCTGGACATTAAAATCCGCACCGCTTCTCGACGGAATGCTTCATCGAAAACCCGCCGCTTGCCACCATCCTTGATAACCATTTCTGCTCCTCTGATTCGTAAAAAAATATCAGAAAAGACCTCTACTTTTTCGAAGGAAGTCCATGACGCCCTCAGATCATCAGTGTCGAATCTTGACCCGCTTTGATCAAATTGCGGACAACTGAGGAGCACCTCGCTCATTTGTATAGTGGCAGCAATCAAGGGTGTTTTGGAGTGCCAGCACTTACACTCGCACTGCTTGGCCTCGTTTTGGTTATCATCCTCTTATGGCGTCTCGATCAAAACGAGATAAGATGGCCGTATGACAAGTTCACGAGATTGCTTCGACTACATCGTTGTCGGCTCAGGTGCTGCCGGCGCAGTCGTTGCGGCACGATTGTCCGAAGACCCGGATTGTCAGGTGTGTCTTATCGAAGCCGGCGACCGAAACCTGAGTTGGTTGCTGAGGCTGCCTGGCTTGGGCTTCGCGGTAGGTGCTCATCCTCGTTACAATTGGAGTTTTGCGACGCAGCCCATCCCGACTATGGCTTACCGGTCGCTGCCTTACCTGCAAGGCCGCGTTCTCGGCGGTTCTAGCAGCATCAACGGCATGATCTACACCCGCGGCCATTCCAGCGAATACGATCAGTGGCGCCAGATGGGATGCGAAGGCTGGGCTGGCAAGGATGTTTTGCCATTCTTCAAGCAATCGGAGAACAATGTAAGGGGATGCGATCAATGGCATGGTGATAACGGGCCATTGAAAGTTCGTCCGGCCAACCCGCGTTTGCCGATATGCGACGCGTTTCTGGCCGCTGCCGCTGACGCCGACTTTCCGGTGCTCGATGATCTCAATCAGGATGTGGTCGAAGGATTTGGCTTTTACGATATCAATGTTGGCAATGGTCGACGTATGAGTACGGCAGAGTCGTTTTTGACGCCGGCGCAGACGAGACCCAACCTGACAATCCTTACGAACACACCAGTCATAAAAATCATCTTCAGGACCAATCGAGCTACCGCAGTTGATGTGCAGAGTTCGAGCGGTCAGAAGCAGCTAAGTGCAGACCGGGAAATTGTCTTGAGTGCGGGTGCCATCAAGTCTCCGCAACTCCTCATGCTTTCGGGTGTCGGCCCGGTGACTGAGCTGAAACGTCTCGGCATTCCAATCCAATTCGATTCTCCTAACGTCGGCCAGAATTTGCAAAACCATGCATGTTATCGGCCTCAATATCTGTGCAATGCACCTGTTACGGCGAGCGGGCAGGTAGAGCCACTGAATGCGCTTAAAGCCGGTATCGAATACCTGCTCAAGCGCAGCGGGCCTCTCGCTGAAAGCTATGCGACGACCGGTGGATTTTTCCGGACCGACCCAGCCCTCGAAACATCGGATGCTCAGGTTGTGCTCTTGTCCGCACTGGCGCCGACTCAGGCGAGCGGCAGCCGGTTCTCGATCCGCGACCTTCTCCCTCAGCAGCATGGCTTCGGACTGACAATATATCAAGGCGCGCCGCACAGCCGGGGTAGCGTTTCGCTTGCCTCAGCTGACCCGCAGAGTCAACCAAGGATCGACCCCGGATATTTCACGGACCCTCGTGACATGGGGGTCTTGAAGCGTGCAGTCAGGATGATGCGTGAGATGATGCAACAGCCAGCCATTAAACGATATATCGCCAAGGAGTTGCTGCCAGGTGAGAGCATACAAAGTGATGCGGAGTTGGAGACGGACATTCGTCAGAACGGTGCGACGGCTTACCATCAATGCGGAACCTGTGCGATGGGTGGGCACGAGAGCTCAGTGCTGTCGCCGGATCTTAAGGTGCGCGGTATCGAAGGCCTGCGAGTTGCGGATGCTTCTGTGATACCACGCATCCCCAATGCCGCCTTGCACGCGCCAGCGATCATGATCGGCGAAAAGGCTGCGGCTCTGATCAAGGGAGAGGGCAGCGTTTGACAGTTGCATTCAACCGATCAAGTTTCCGCGCATGGTGGTTGCCTCGTACTCGGTGCGGAAGATGCCGCGTCGTTGCAGGATGGGCACGACGTGCTCAACAAAATCTTCGTAACCGCCAGGCACAACTGCCGGCGTCAGATTAAAGCCGTGACAGCCGGTCTCGCGCCAGATGTGTTCCAGTTCATCGGCCACGTCCTCGGGTGAGCCATAAACGGTCGGGATGAGGCCCGCGAGACCGGACATGCGTAGCGCTTCGCGAAGCGTAATATTGTTGTCGCCGAACATTGACGACATCGCCTTGATCAGACCCTGTGAGCTTTGAGTGTTGATCTCCTGTAATGGCAGGTCGAGATCCACGGTATCAAGATCAACACCAAACGTTCCCGAAATACGGGTCAACGCGGCCTCCAGCGGGATCCGCGCCAGCATCTCATCGCGTTTGACTTCGGCGGCAGCTTTACTTTCCGCCACGAACGGTTGCACTGCAAATGTTACCCGCACGTCTTCGGTGCGTCCGTGTTCGCTGGCGGCAGTGCGGATCTGGTTCATGAACGTTCTCATACGTGCAAGATCCGGCTGGATCGCGAATACGACATCAGCATGCTTGATCGCGAACCGCTGACCGCGGCCAGACGAGCCCGCTTGGAACAGCACCGGGCGCCCTTGCGGAGACGGCAACACGGAAGGTGTCGCGTGACACTGAAAATACTTACCGTTGTGGTTGATCTTTTCGATTTTCGATGGATCAGCAAAAATTCCGGCATCGATATCCGCAACAATCGCTTCCGGCGGTATGCCGCGCCATAGAGCGTAACACACGTCCATGTATTCATCTGCATGATCGTATCGCTCGTCGTGGTCAAGCGTTCCTGTGCCGAGCGCCCTGTGTTCCGATCGGCCATTGCCGGTGACGATATTCCAACCGACCCGGCCGTTGCTCAAATAGTCGAGCGTCGACATCGAGCGGACAGCAAGAAACGGGTGCCAACTCGCGGTCGACACAGTTGATGCAATGCCGAGGTGTTTCGTTGCGGCTGCCATGATACCAATCAGCGCGATGGGATCGTGTGTCGGCCAGACCACGCCATAGCGCATCGCGACGTCGGTGGCACCCTTGTAGTGATCGTAAACAGCAGGCACGTCAGCAAAGAACACACCATCGAAGCAGCCGCGTTCCAGCGTCTTTGCAAGCGATTGCCAGTACTCTATTGAGCCAAGCCCATCCAATTGCTGATCGCGACTGTCCGCCCAGCTCAGCGTCATGTGGTTGATCGGTGTGTGCATCATAAAGCCAATCAAATGCATCTTGTCAGCCATGTTCGACCTCCTGCTCTATCGAGCCATGGACAATAATGGGACACTTGCCGAGGGCTATCAGTTCAACCTATCCTAACCGGCATGATGAGTGGAGACCAGCAATGACGGTTATTCTAGGCGAGGGCGATCACCGTTACCGTGTCGTCGAAGACTGGGCGAAACTGCCGGATGGTTGGGAATTTCGCGATGTCGGCGCGGTGGCGGTTGACAGCAAGGATCAGGTCTACGTGTTCAACCGCGGCGAACACCCGATGATGATCTTCGATCGCGATGGCAATTTTCTGCGCTCGTGGGGAGAGGACCTGTTCCAACGCGCGCACGGATTGCATGTCGGCCCCGACGATATGCTCTACTGCACCGACGATGGCACGCACACAATGCGCAAGTGCACACCAGAGGGTAAAGTTCTGCTAACGTTGGGGATACCCGGCAAAGCGGCCCCTTATATGAGCGGCGAACCGTTTCACCGCTGCACACACACAGCACTTACACCTGACGGACATATCTTCGTCTCGGACGGATATGGCAATGCGCGCGTCCACAAGTATTCTCCGGACGGCAAGCTGGTAATGTCCTGGGGTGAGCCGGGTACAGATCCGGGGCAATTCAATATCGTCCATAACATTGTGGCCGATGACGACGGTTGGGTCTACGTGGCCGACCGAGAGAACCACCGAGTGCAGGTCTTCAACAGCAATGGCAGGTATGAAACGCAATGGAACAACATGCATCGCCCTTGTGGATTGTTCATGCCGCGCGGTCAGTGCCAACACTGCTATATCGGCGAGCTTGGCCCCGGCATGCCGGTTAACCGGCACGTGCCGAATATCGGGCCGCGGCTCAGCATTGTGACTCATGAGGGCGAGTTGGTTGCGCGGCTTGGCAGCCCGGAAGGTGTCGGTTTTGAGCCTGGTCGGTTCCTATCGCCACATGGGCTTGCAGTTGACCGACGAGGCGATATCTACGTTGGCGAGGTGTCATATGCCAACTGGCCGAGCACGCATGGCGACGAGCCAATGCCTAGTCACCTCAGGACGCTGCAAAAATTCGAGAAGATTGTTTAGCTGTGGAGGATCGCCTAAATGGTGCCTGAACCCAAGATCATTGAGACTAAAATATTCGCAACGGTGCCGGAAGAATTGCTGTTAAACGACCTCGATTCAGAGTTTGTACGCGACGTGTTCCATGGCCAGCCGATCGGCTGTTTTCTCGAAGGTCCGTCGTTCGACCGCGACGGCAACCTCTATCTCGTCGATGTTGCGCACGGTCGCATCTTGCGGCTGACACAATCGGCCGAGTGGTCGGTCGTCACTCAGTACGACGGCCTACCGAATGGCCTGAAACTCCACAGAGATGGGCGCATTTTCGTGGCCGATCGCAAGAACGGTATTATGATTATAGATCCCGTCAACGGAAAGGTCGAAACGCTTCTTGGCCGCAATCAACTCAAGGGCTTTAAAGGCCCCAATGATCTCTTCTTTGCATCGAACGGCGATCTCTATTTCACCGATCAAGGCGAAACGGGGCTGCATGATCCCACAGGCCGTGTTTTTCGATATTCTGAATCGGGTGAACTCACCTGCTTGATTGACAATGTGCCGAGCCCAAATGGCCTCGTTATGGATCCAGCTGAGAGCATGCTCTACGTTGCAGTCACGCGTGCCAACTGCGTGTGGCGGATGCCGCTTCGCCCTGATGGCTCAGCGCATCGCGTTGGGCTTTATTGTCAGCTCATGGGCGGTTGGGGACCCGATGGCATGGCTGTCGACACAGATGGCAACGTGGCCGTCGCACACGCCGGGGGTGGTGCGGTATGGATCTGGTCGGCGCTAGGGCTGCCGCTGTACCGTGTCGTGTCATGTGATGGGGGATTGTTGACAACGAACATTGCCTACGGCGGCGCCGCAAACCGAACGCTTTTTACGACGAATTCGCTTAGCCAGAATATTCTGGTTGCAGAGCTGCCGGTCGCTGGTGAGAAGATGTTCGGTCTGAGTTGATCAGGCACCGACGTCACAGCTCGCAGTCGGTGGGCACAAATTTGGAAGATGAATGTCCGAGTTGTGGACCTAACAGTCATCATTTTGATGAAGTTGGCGCATCTGGTGTGAGTTCGGAATGGGTCAATCCAGCTAGTTTCATTTTGAGCATATTTTGTCTGTTTCTGACTTAACTTCTGCCGGTTCATCTGCTGGCGGTGACAACGAACGGCCCCGCCAACTGGTTGCCTCATTATCACCAAAAACCGGGCAGCGCCGCACATCGGCCATCGAATGGTTGAGGTTCACGCTAGCTCACAGCCTCATTAAATCCTTGCCAAGCCCCTCAAGCAGGTCATCGCTACGCTCGTGATGGCCAAGTTTATCCTGCAATTGCAACTGCTGCACCTCCAATCGATGCAGCGTTGCTTTCAATTGCTGGTTCTCGTGCGCAACTTTGGAAAGCTCATCGCCACGGATTGATTGGGGGAGGATCATATCGGCATCCAACAAGCCAAATACTCCTGGCCGGATCTGTCATTCCAGAGTTTTCCAATTCTCACTGTAAAACACCTGTTTCGGCGCAAATATTGGAAACCCTTTATCATGTTATATTAACGGCTTAACTCGATTTGAACTTGATTTGCAATCAGGGGGTCGGGGGTTTGAATCCCTCAGCCGGCACCATATATTTCAATGGGTCAAAGAAACATATATCGCCCGCGTCGGGGCTAGCAGCCACATAGCATTCTCGCGTCACTCATTTGCGCGGGCTCAGCGTGCTATTAAACCAATCTTATTATGTTTAACGTGGTCACTCATGAACTTGCAGAGTCACGAGAGCATCTATCGGGTGGGAGTCTTTTATGAGGTGGCGAACCAATGCGGGTCCGGGAGCAAGTCGTTGACAGCTTGAGACTTCAGCAAAACGCTGGATTATTGATCTCGCCATGCGTGATAAACGCCTACGCCGATTAAGCCTCAGCCATATTTTTGCGCGCCATTTATCTGAGGGCATTCTGTGCTGGTGCCGTTCAGCGATCACAAAGTTTTTGTTGATCCACGCGACGATCCCATAGCTTACACATTACTAGCCGGCGGTCAGTGGCAACGGGGAGATATTGATGCGGCGATTGAACTTGCCAAATCGGCGGGCAAGCTCAAACAACAAAGCGTCTTTGTAGACGTCGGCGCAAACATCGGCCTGATAACAGTCTCTGCGATGCTAAGTGGTCACTTTTCTCGAGCAATCGCATTGAACCGGCCCCCTGGAATTGGTCCATCGTTGAGCAGAATATCAGCATAAATGGGCTGACAGAGTGTGTTACGATCATTGACAAAGCCGCAAGTTCCATGCCGGGCTCGATGACGTTCCATCATGATCAGAAGAACCTCGGCGCTCATTCTTTAGAGCCGGGTTTCGTCATGACGCCGGGCGATACAAACACTATTGCAGTCGATACCCTTGACAATTTGATTAGGGCAGAGGGCGTTCCTCCAGTCAAAGTGGGCTTCGTCAAAATTGATGTCGAGGGGCATGAGTACGCGGTCCTCGAAGGAATGCAGAATATCCTGACAGAATGCACACCAATTATGGTTGAGCTTACATTTGACCCGCCAGAGAAGAAACAAAGCAGACAGCGAGGCCGAAAAGCTGAGGAGTCTGCTTCCGGCTGGATATGTATCGTGCTGTGAGATGGGGCGCCCCGATGCCAGGACGTTGGCGCCATTCGACTCTTTCCAACCCTCAGCCTTGCAGCACGAACTGTTTATCCTATGAAATGTTGAGCGCACTTTGTTTGAATGCCAGTCATCCAGATCACCCCTTGAATTAGTTTCGGCGTGACCGGCCGTTGAAATTGGCGGAGTCTCAAAAACCATCAGCAAGCTGCTCAAGTCTCTCAAGGCATAGGAGATGAAGCTGGCCGTTCGGTCCCTTTTCAACTAGGCCTTTGCGTTTGAGTTCGAGAAGCGCCTCTGCGAGGGTCTCAACATCAAGCCCAAGAAGCTTTGCAACAGTACCGCATTTAAACGACTCATAGACGATGGCTTGATCCCGGCCTTCGTGCACGTTATGTCGAGAAATGGAAATCAGAAAGGCAGCGAGCGTCTCCACTGGCGTCGAAGGGTATCGATCGAGAATGGCTGCTTTGCGTCGTTCAAAGTCTCGGTGGATCGCATCTGTCTGTTGTTTCCTGAGAGCCGGATCGCGTTCCGCCAGGGCAGTAAATTCCTGCTCCTTAAGACATGTCAGCAGACTGCTTTGAATCACGAACGCGCTATCACAATAGCGCTCGAAACAGCCGAGCCCCACAAAATCGCCCGGACCAGCAATCTGGACCATGTGATTTGGGCGTCCCACACGTTTCTCATAAACCGCAACCGCACCCTGTTCCACTTGGCACACGTGAGTTCTGAGACAGTCTTCCTGATACAAACAGCTGCCGGCCTTAAAATAGCGCAACCTCGGCTCAGAGGTGAACACGGTGGAAACGTAATGAGACTGAGCAGCAGCAGCTTCCGACGAAAAAGCAAGAATATCAGGCAACATTACGCACTCCTGTTGCAAACAATGGCGCTCCCTCATTCGGTGACGCCCTCATACGAACACATAGATTCAGTTGAGCTGATGATGAACCCGCAGTGGATCGCGCAACGATCGGACAACGAAAGCCCTTCTGCCCGTAGCTTCAATCGGCCAACTGGCCCTTCTCAAAGTTACAGAATTCATACCCATCCAAATCAGTGTTTGCTTAACCTTAAAGCCTACAAATCCACGTCCCTCATCTTCAAGTGAAATTACACTCTTTGCTGCATATGGGATTGATGCAAATCAATAATAAGTCATGCGATATGGTGTCATCTATGTATGATTGCAGCGGGGGGCATTTTGAAAGTATTTTGATGCGTGGAATATTGCATGATGTTGAACACGGCTCCCCCCGGATTGGCTCTGCCGACCAAAGCTTTGATGAACTGGCGTTACGCCACGCTGGCACTCTCGTGCCTCATTTCTCTCGGCCTCAGTTTGGCGGGCTGTGCAACTTCCAACTCGGAGGGATATAATGCAAATCGGGCAACCCATCAGCCGCCGCGTCAACTAGCGCAGCGTGCGCCAACTGATAGCCCAAAACTTCGGTTGAGCCCGGAGCCGTTGCTCGGAAACACGAGGCTACGTGCCCTTCAACGGGCGGAAAGCCGCTATCGAGCGATCGTGGCGGCAGGCGGATGGCCGAGGCCCCTGACGGGGCCACGATTCCAGCCGGTAGACGGCGATCCACGCCTACAACATCTGAGGACACGCCTTTCGCTCAGTTCTGACTTGCCCGCATGGAGCGGAGGACATCGCGACCGCGCGTCAGCATCCGATGTTATGGAAGCATTGAAACGGTTTCAGGAACGCAATGGTGTGAAACCGACCGGGATCGTTGATTCAGAGACAATAAACGCCCTCAATGTGTCGGCGGATACTCGATTGGCACAACTCAGGACCAACATCGCACGGATCCGAAACAGCGCATCTTCCTTAGCATCCGCTCAGCGGTACGTCGTGGTCAATATTCCTGCTTTCCAACTTGAGGCGGTCGAAGGGCAGCGGGTCGTGCAGCGCCATCGCGTGATTGTTGGACGCCCAAACCGACAAACTCCGGAGGTGGATACTCAGATCCAAAACCTCAACTTCTATCCCTACTGGCATGTTCCCGAGAGTATCGTCCGCCGCGACCTCATCCCACGTATTCAGAAGGACCCAGACTTTCTTCTCAAGCAGCGCATTAGGGTTCTCAAGGAGTGGCAGGGCAAAGAGATTCCATCCCATAAAGTCAATTGGAGATCACCGATAACGCTGAAGCTGAAGTTCCGCCAAGACCCAGGCCCTTCAAACGCTCTTGGTGTTGTTCGGCTTGATATGCCTAATAAACATGCCGTCTATATGCATGATACGCCGATGAAAGCGCTTTTCAGGCAGCGTCGTCGCGCATTCAGCGCCGGTTGCGTCAGGGTTGAGGGCGTCTTTGATCTCGTTACCTGGGCGCTACGCGGCACCCCCGGCTGGAATACAGCGCGAGTCGATCATGTCCTGGCTAATCGAAATCAAACCGACATTCCTCTCCCAAAACCAATCCCTGTGCGTTTCGTCTATCTCACGGCTTGGGCTAACCCGGATGGCAGTGTGTCGTTTCGGCCAGACCTTTATGGTCGTGACACCCCCCTTAATGTCGCGTCGTTGTCACGTCGAAGACATACCTCGTCTCGCGCCTCCATTAGCCCGTAAATCCCCATGCGCAACAATCGCGAAGGCATTATGATATCGACACACCGGAGCTCAAAAACTTAGATTTAGCCCGATGGCCGATCGCCCAAACTTGGGTGATTTCACATAGTATGACATTGCCTTTGCAACACTCGCGGCTCAGATAGATGATCGACTGGAGTTGATTGTGATCAATCCGAAATAGCCATAATTCGGGCCTTCTTGCTATATGGTTTGGTCAAGTTTCAGCTCGATTGGAATACGATGCGAATTGCAACCTTTAACATCGAGAGCCTAGACGTACCAATTGAGCCTCGTGCTGCGATTCTGAGACCGGCCCTTGAACGACTTGAAGCGGATGTGCTCTGCCTCCAGGAAATCAACGGGCAAAGGGTTCCGAACAATCCAGAGCGCACCTTCTTGGCGCTTGACCAATTATTAGCCGGCACTGGATATGCCTCTTATCATCGGGCGTCCACAACTTCGACAGACCACCCAGGTGCCGCAAGCGTGCACAATCTTATCACCTTGTCGCGCTTTCCAATCGTTCGGAAAAAGCAAGTCTGGCATAATGTATTAGCGCCGGCAGAAATGCACCTGCACACTGCTACTCCTAATGCCGGGACACCAACAGCAATTCATTTTGACCGCCCTTTACTCTTGACCGAAATTGACCTGGGTCAACTAACGCTAAATATCGTCAATGTTCATCTTCGTGCACCGCTTGCAACGCACGTCCCTGGTCAAAAGATATCTCCGTTTAGTTGGAAATCGGTTAGTGCCTGGGCAGAGGGCTATTATTTATCTGGATTAAAGCGCACCGGCCAAGCACTTGAGTTGCGCTTGCTGATCGACGAACTATTCGATGAAAAATCGGAAGCTTTCATCCTCGTTGCCGGTGATTTCAATGCGGAAGACCATGAGACCCCTTTGCGAATTGTAATCGGCGCGCCCGAAGACACTGGGAATGCGAGTCTCGCATCGCGCGCCCTGGTTGTGCTTGATAGAGCAATGGAACCCGCAAGACGCTTTAGCATTCTCCATCATGGACGGCCGCAGATGCTGGACCATCTACTTGCGAGCCACGCGCTGTATGGACGGTTCCGCAGCATCACAGTCCACAACGAAGCCCTTGGCGACGAAGCAATTGGCTATGCCAAGGGATTAGAAGCTGCAGGATCCTATCATGCCGCGCTTGTTGCAACCTTTGCACTCTGAAGCTGAAGCGGCTTAAGAGCGGGGCTAGAGAGCTAGCCTGCAAGCAGCACCAAAACATGTCGCCTTGCGGCTAACAACTCTATTGACACTCGGCCACTTCAGCCCTGATTGTGGCCGTATCACCCCGATCAATCCAACGGGGAGACCAATCAATCCAACGGGGAGAATGGGTCAACAAGGGTCATCCATAATACTTGAGGTGATCCGAGAGTCTTGCCGGTTGACGATCAACAATGCTGACATCTCCTAGCATCGTACATCATAGCTGATGGGCCTATGGGAGCATCCGCACAATAAACTTGATCCATATCAATAAGTCCGCGCGGAACCTATGATCAGCTTTTGGTTAAATGGATTGATGTGAGGAGGATAGTGATGAAGGCAATGGAAATTCATGATGTTGCGCGTCGACTCTTCGACGCTCACGGTGGAGCAGCAGTTGCCGAAGCAGCCCAAAAAGCAACTTCATTCGAAAAACAAAACGACAAAGAACAGGCAGACATCTGGCGGCGCATCGAAGCGGTGCTGAAAGAAATGCGAGGACCGCATAGTAGCTGAGCACGTTTGCCAGCGCCTTAAACAGAGTGGCGTTGGATGGCATGGCGCACGCTTTGAACTTTGCAACACTCATAAGAATATCACGCAATAGCAAAATCGTTCTGAATTCGAAGACTCGGCCATACTCCGTCAAGTTAGGTGGGTCAGCGAACGTTTCCAATCTCTAGATATCAGCGCCCGATGTACGGTGCCTGGAAAATGAAAGGAAGTTCCCATGTACAAGACGATCGTGGTGCCGGTTGATATTGCCAATGCTGACAAGGCAGCCGTGATGCTGGAAACAGCCCGCGTGCTGGGAGGCGATGAGGTTAATATTATTCTCACGAATGTCATCGAAGAAATACCAAACTACGTTGCCGCTCAGCTTCCCGGCAGGTACGTAGATGCCGCGAAAGAAACCGCAATCGGTGAGCTGACCAATATTGCGAAGTCCGCCGGACTTGATGCCGAGATCGACGTGCGGAGCGGCCAAACCTCCAGAGTCATACTTGAGATTGCAGACGAGAAAAATGCCGATGCCATTATTATTGCTTCACACCGGCCGGTACTTCAGGATTATCTTCTTGGCTCCACTGCGGCCCGTGTCGTGCGACATGCGAATTGCTCGGTGGTGGTGATCCGCTGACACTCGGCCCCCGCAACGAGCAGTTCGTTTGGTTTTGTTTCAAACTCGGAACGACCGATCTCAGCCGGGTCTGAGCACCGATTTGGATGCTGATTCAACAATAGATTGGAATATGGTTGGTGCCCTTACACAAGCGAATCCTAGAATGGCAGGCAGCTCACCCCAACATCACCTGGGTTGGCTGGGGTATTGTTTGGGCAATCGTTCTCATGCTCCTCTTTTGGCCCCAAACTTTGAAGTAATCGGGATTAGGGTCAGACTAAGCCGTCCCGGCAACAAGCCCGGCGCTTCTGCATTGCCTCCAACTACAAAAGCAACACCGGCGCGGCATAGCATCTCTGAGCCGTACCCTCAGGCCGACTCCAGCATTGCTAATCAGTGGCCTCAAACCAACAATGCTTTACCAATCACCTTTCGATCTATAACGAGCTTCAATGCGTCGGCTGCTTGAGCCAACGGCAGAGCATGTGAATGATAGGGGTGAATACGCTCTGCCCCCAGCCAGCCTACGAGCACTTCGAGGTTACGCCGTGCCCATTGTGCGTCCAGACGATCGAGTGCACCGATGGTAAAGCCAATCACCTCGGCATCCTTGACCAACAGGTGATTGGTCTTTGCCACTCCCGGCCGGCCACCGGTAAAACCAACAATCAGAATTCGCCCAAATGGCGCAATACAGCGCATCGACTCATCAAAGACATCGCCACCGACCGGGTCGAAGATTACATCAGCCCCACGGCCATCGGTCAGCGACTTGACCTCTTCCCTGAAGCCATCACTATAGTCGATAACATGGTCCGCACCAAGTTTCTCGCACACCTTCAGGCGCTCGGTGTTACGCGCCGTCGCGATGACGCGGGCACCGAGCAGCTTGCCCATGTCCACGGCCGCGAGCCCCACGCCACCGGCGGCACCATGCACCAGTAATGTCTCGCCCGGCTTCAATCGGCCTCGCTGCAAAGCGTAATACGCGGTGGTATAGTTGGAGCGAAACGCAGCCGCCGCTTTGAAGCTAACTGTGGCGGGTAATTTGATCACGCTACTGGCCGTTTGCACCGTTTCCTCGGCAAAGCCACCACCGCACAAAACCCGGTCACCGACCGCTAATCCCTTGACCTCTGCACCAACCTGCAAAATCTCTCCGGCAGCCTCACCACCGGGAATGAACGGCGGGGCGGTCTTGACGTGATATTGTCCGGCGATCCGTAACACATCCGTATAGCTTACCCCTCGCGCATGCAGGCGAATTTTCACCTCAGTTGCCCCCGGCACCGGTGAATCCACCGATTTGACCACAAGGCTATCTGGCCCACCGTAGGCTTCACACATCACAACTTGCATTGTCTTGGCTCTCCTGAGATTTTGATCATTTTATTTGTTCCCAAGGTTCAATCCACGCTTGATTGTTCCAGGGACACATCGATATCCGCCCGCCTCGTAGCAAACAAGGCAGGGCCATATCCAAAGTCTTGTAGATGTGTCAGTTGGCAGCCACCGCTCCGCCTCCAGGTTTACCCTCAATTTGTGTGCGGCAGAGGTTAAGCCCGCGCGCGTGAGCGCATTGCTCATTGCCTTCAAGGCTTGTTCCTTTGGTTGTCCAGCAGGTGCCAGCCTTTAAACTTCATCAGCGGTTCGGATCTGGCGATGGTGACCCATAGTGATAAGAAAATCACGAATGATCCGTGTCTTGCAGTGTTACGTCAAGACCAAAGAGAAGACTCAACAAAAACATATCGCAAGCCATATTTCAGAATACGGCAGTAGACGCGCAGTCGAATTGCATCTCATTATTGTCAAAAATTGTGCGCGTGCCTACCCGACACTCGCAGCCAAACGCCAGGTCAACACTCTTCGCGCCGACCTGGCGTTTGGCTTCGTGAGGGCTATACCATATCGAATTCCTGATATCCCTTCTCTGCCACCGCATTGCACCAGGCGCGGTAGTCAGACGCGCTGCCGCTGTAGCGCGCGATTGAGCGCACTTGCTTACCCTCCACATTGGAATTAATGCCGGTCATCCAAGAATCAATCTCATTGGACAGGAGACCCTTTGCCATCTCGGCCACATAAGCTGTCCAGGCGCTAACAGCCTCAGGCCGGGCATCCGTGCGGGTCAGGTCATTCTCCTTCATATGGCGGATGAGACCGGTCACCCACTCAACATTGTACTCAATGCTGCGGGGAATATTGCCAAGTGCAGTGTGCGGCCCGATCAACATCATCAAATTGGGAAAGTCTTCAATCTGGATACCCAGAAGCGTCTCAATCCCATTCTTCCACTTGTCCTTCAGACGCAGCCCATTGAGGCCTTGGATATCGATGCGATCAAAGCTGCCGGTGACGGCATCGAACCCCGTCGCATAGATGATCATATCGAACTCGTACTCTTGGTCACTGGTCTTGATACCCGTCGGAGTAATCCGCTCGATGGGCGTCTCGTTGATGTCCACCAGTTGGACATTTGGCTGGTTGTAGGCCTCGTAGTACTTGGTTTCCATTGGCACGCGGCGGGTGCCGAAGCCATGGTTCTTCGGGATGAGTTTCTCGGCGGTCTTGGGGTCCTTGACGCGCTGGTGGATCTTACGCGCCACGAAGTCGGAGATCAGCGCATTCGCGTCCCGATTAGTCAGCATATCGCGGAAATTTCCCTGCCACATGCCAAAACCGGGTGTCTCGTAGAGTTCCTCCAGAAACGCCTCGCGTTCTTCCGGCTTCAGGTCGAATGTCGCACGAGCCACCGGTGTGTGCAGGAAGCAGGAATAGGTCTCCTTACAACGCTTGAACATCTCCGGGTAACCGGCCTTGAGCTCGACCTGCTCCTCGTCTTTGATCTTGCCGTTATTCAGCGGCTTGCACCAGTTCGGCGTGCGCTGGAATACCGTAAGGTGCCCAACAGTTTTGGCGACCTCCTGGATTGTCTGCACGCCGGTAGCGCCAGTTCCGATGACAGCCACCCGCTTGCCTTCAAAGCTTACCGGCTCATGCGGCCACGTGGCGGTATGGAAGGCTTCGCCCTTGAAAGTGTCCACGCCTTCGATGTTCGGCATGGTCGGTGCCGAAAGCGGGCCAATGGCAGTAATCAGGAAAGTTGCTCGTTGCTTGCTGCCATCTTCCAATGTCACTTCCCAGTTCCCAGCCTCCTCATGAAAGTGTGCCGCTGTCACACGGCTGGAGAACTGCATATCCCGGCGCAGATCGAACTTATCGGCAACGTGGTTGAGATAACGCAGCGTCTCCGCTTGAGGCGCAAAATGCTCAGACCAGTTCCATTCGTCCAGAAGCTCCTTCGAGAAAGAAAAGGCATACGAGTAACTCTCGGAATCAAAGCGCGCGCCCGGATAACGGTTCCAGTACCAAGTACCGCCGACGCCGGTGCCAGCCTCAATCACCCGCACGCGCAGGCCCAGCTCGCGCAAGCGGTAGAGCTGGTACATACCCGACATGCCCGCCCCGATGATAATGACGTCATAGTCCAAATCCGCCGCCTGGTTGCCGACCTGTGTTTCCTGCGATACAGCCATTTACTACCTCTCCCTAATACGTGCATCAAAAATAGCGAGCAGTCGACCTCCTGCCAACACTGCCCCTCGCGGCTCAATCTGCCAGCCGCAAACCTTAGGTATAGATGATCTATCCATAGGCATTGAAGACTGATTATCCACAGAAGCGGACATTCTGCAAAGATTGCCGATCGACGCGCTTTACTACCTGCCCTGCGGCTTTTGGTCCGACCAATCCGCCAGAAACATTCAATATTCAGAATAAACCTTCACGTATCAATGCACTTTTCCAGCTCACAAAAGCTTGGCAACGACCACGAACAAATGTGAATTCAGACACCACCACGCACGCGCTCAACGGCCTTCCGCAATCCGCATCAAAGCCCCAATATCGACAAACTCTTCCAAATGATCCGCAAGCTTCTCAAGCGTCCTGTCGATCATCTCATCGTACGCGATCGTGACGATATTGCGCCCTGAAATCCGCTTCAGAAACGCGGCCCGGTAAGCATCACCACCAAAAACCCCATGCACATAACTTCCCATGATCCGGCCCGAGGCATTCATGGCTCCCATCGCGCGATCTTCTCCCGCGATCTCAAACATTGCCCGCAACCGGTCCTCTCCCTCAGTCCGTCCAAGATGGATCTCATAACCCGCAACCTCGGCCCCACTTGCAAGATCCCGCCCCCGAATTGGTCGCACCACCTTGTTACTCGTCAGCCACGTTTCAACATCCAGATGCCCAAGCCCACGATGGCGACCCGGCACGCCCTCAACCCCTTCATCATCGTTGATCCAGCCTCCAAGCATCTGAAAACCGCCACATATACCCAGCACATGACCGCCGCGCCGGACATGCGCGGCAATATCAATATCCCACCCCTCCTCGCGCAACTGAGCGAGATCGCTAATCGTCGACTTTGAACCCGGCAGCAAAATCAAATCCGCGTCCAACGGCAGCGGTCGCCCTGATTGAACGAGCTCAACCACAACCCCTGGCTCTAGCTTCAAGGGATCGAGATCATCGAAATTGGCAATTCGCGATAACGCCGGCACAGCAATCTTCACCCGCCGAACCTGTCCCTCTAAAATTGAGACATCAGACACGAGGTCTTGAGACATCAGGTTTTGCGAGAGATCGAGGATGTCTTCCGCAGGCAGAAGTCGCGCATCGGGAAAATGCGGCACTACCCCAAGACCTGCCCATCCGGTGCGACTGGAAATCACCCCCAGCGCATCGTCAAACAAGCTGGTATCTCCGCGAAACTTATTGATGAGATAACCTTTGATACGCCCCCGATCCGCCTCATCCAAAACCGCATGCGTCCCCACCAGCGCCGCAATCACACCGCCGCGCTCAATGTCACCAACGATCACCGCTGGCAGACCGACCGCCTCGGCAAAGCCCATATTGGCAATGTCTCGCGCTCGCAAATTGACCTCAGCCGGGCTGCCTGCACCCTCAACGATCACCAACTCAGCCTCGCTAGAAATCTTATCAAAGCTCTCGATAACGGCAGGTAGCAATTCCCCCTTGTGGGCGCCAAAATCACGCGCACGCATCTGCCCCCAGCGCTGCCCCTGCACAATGACCTGCGCACCGGAATCTGTCTCAGGCTTCAGTAAAACCGGGTTCATATGAATGCTGGGCGGCACCCCCGCCGCTAGCGCCTGTAGCGCCTGCGCCCGGCCAATCTCACCACCTTCTGGTGTGGCAGCGGCATTATTAGACATATTTTGCGGCTTGAACGGACGCACCCGAACCCCGCGTCGGGCAAACACTCGGCACAACCCCGCAACCATCACCGACTTACCGACGTTCGAACCCACCCCCTGGATCATCACCGCCGGACAGCGAGAGCGCTCAGATATGCCAATAACGCTCATGCCTGCAAGGCTCCTAGAATTCGATCCCAGGCTGCGCCTGAACACCAGACCGGAACGGGTGCTTGATCAATGTCATCTCTGTCACCAAATCCGCCGCCTCTATAAGATCTGCATGAGCATTCCGGCCTGTAATAATCACATGGCTGCCCGCCGGCTTCTCAGTCGCCAGAAACTCCAACACTTCCGTTATCGACACGTAGTCATAGCGTATCGCGATGTTCAACTCATCGAGCAGCACAAGCTGTCGGGCCGGGTCGCGGATTAACTCCTTGGCTTTCTCCCATGCAGCCCGCGCATGCGCTGTGTCACGTTCGCGATCCTGCGTCTCCCATGTAAAGCCCTCACCCATCGTATGGAATTCACAAATGTCGGAAAAATTGGCCGTGATCAAATCGCGCTCCCCCGTGTGCATCCCCCCCTTGATGAACTGCACAACCGCACACGGCATCCCGTGCGCAATGGCGCGAAACACCATGCCAAACCCTGATGTCGATTTGCCCTTGCCCTTTCCAGTGTGAACAATCAACAAACCCCGACGCTCCGTCTTGGCTGCCATGATCTTGTCACGCGCAACTTTTTTCTTCGCCATTTTCAGCGCGTGGTACGCATTCCGGTCCACTTCATCACTTACTGGCGCACCCGACCCAGCGCCCTGATTGGCTTTTTTATCACTCATGGTTTCCACCTCTTCGTTCCAACGTTGCCAACTCAACCAAGCATCCAACCATCGTTACGCGATCTCCGTCCCCCGCAGCCGATCCAGCATTCCCCGAACACTATTCCGGCGTGGCGACCACAATCCCCTCTCAACTGCCTCGACAAACCGATCGGCAATCTCGCGCAGCGCCGCTGAGTTATTGTCGCGCAAAAATCCTTGCACACCTTCATCGCCAATATAGGCATCATAAAGCGCATCAAAATGATGATCGCCCACAGCTCCCGTGGTAGCAGAAAAAGCGAACAGATAATCGACTGTCGCCGCAATCTCAAATGCGCCCTTGTAGCCGTGCCGCATCACACCAGCAATCCACTTTGGATTGGCGGCTCTCCCCCGCACAACCCGCCCGATTTCTTCCTCCAACGTTCGTATCACCGGCCGCTCCGGTCGCGAGTGATCACCATGATAAACCTTCACCGGACGCCCTTGCAGACTACCCGCCGCCACCGCCAGCCCGCCTTGGAACTGATAGTAATCATCACTATCGAGAATGTCGTGCTCGCGGTTGTCTTGGTTATGCAGCACCACTTGTACCTGGCCTAACCGCCGCTCTAGCGCGCCACGCTGCGAAGCCCCCTCAAGCCCAGCCCCATAAGCATATTGCCCCCAAGTCAAGTAAGCCTCCGCCAGATCCGCATCCCCTTCCCAGCCGCCTTCATCAATCAGCGCCTGCAACCCCGCACCATAGGCCCCAGGCTTCGAGCCAAACACCCGCGCCGAGGCAACCCGCTGAGCCGCCTCCGCTGCCATGCCCTGCCCCTCAAGCTCACAACTTTCGATCCGTGCCTGAGCGGCGAGCGGGTTCTGGTCATCTGGTTCATCCAGTGCCGCCACCGCCCGCACTGCGCTGTCGATAAGATCAATCTGAGCAGGAAACGCATCTCGAAAAAAACCTGACACTCGAAACGTCACATCAACGCGTGGCCGCCCCAGAGTAGCCAGAGGAATTATTTCAAACCCAGGGACACGGCCTGAAGCCGGCTCCCACTCAGGCTTCACGCCCATCAGAGCCAAAGCCTGCGCGATGTCGTCACCACCGGTCCGCATATTAGCTGTCCCCCACGCACTCAACGCAATGTTGCGTGGCCAATCACCGTGTTCCTGCACATAACGCTCGACAACCAACTCGGCACTCCGTTGCCCAAGTACCCAGGCCGCCCGCGTCGGCAAAGTACGGCTATCGAGTGAATAAAAATTCCGTCCCGTCGGCAACACATCAGACCGCCCCCGCGTCGGCGCACCAGACGGCCCGGGCATCACGAACCGCCCGCCAAGTGCTGCCAAAATACCGGCAGTCTCAGCCTCACCACTGGCATCGACCCGCACTGCCAGATCATCCAGAATGTTACCTATAACAGCGCGCGTCGCCTGCCACGCTTCGGGTGGTACAAACGTCCTATCCACCAATCCCTGACACAAAATCTCAACCCGCTCGACCGTATCACCTTGAGAGCGCCACCGATCCTCACTCACCTGTCGCAACACATCCGGGCGCGGGCCATCCCACACCTCACTCATCACGCAATCAAGCGGATCAAAGCATCCAAGTTGTAGATCATCACAAACCGCTCGCAACAATGACGCATCTCCTCCAACCCCGTCACCGCGCGGCACCCGCGCCAACGCAATCAGCAAATCGCGCCGCTGCACTCCCGCTGGCGAGTGCCCCAGAGTATGCAATCCGTCGCGGATCTGCAGTTCTTTAAGTTCGCAAAGATGATTGTCGATCTCTTGCAACGCTGCATCCTCGGAAACGCTATTCCCCGAACCATCGTCCAGTCCAAAATCCTTATCCAATCCAAGGCGTGCTGAAACCACTAGAATTTCACGCTGAAGATAAAGCCGCCGGCGCTCATCGACACCTTGCGCCTCATAGTATTCATCAACCAGTGTTTCGAGTTCTTTGAGCGGCCCATAGGTTTCCGCTCGTGTCATCGGCGGCGTCAAATGATCGATGATCACCGCCGACGTGCGCCGCTTGGCTTGGCTTCCCTCACCGGGATCATTGACGATGAACGGATAAATGTTGGGTAGGGCGCCAAGCACCGCCTCAGGAAAGCAATCCGAAGAAAGCGCCAGTGCCTTTCCTGGCAGCCATTCAAGATTACCGTGCTTACCAAGATGCACGAGCGCGTGCGCGCCAAACGTCTCGCGCAACCATATATAGAAGGCAAAGTAGTTGTGAGGCGGCACCAGTGCGGGGTCGTGATAGCTCGACTTGGGATCAATGTTGTAGCCACGCGCGGGCTGAATTCCAACGGCAAGCGACCCAAACCGGCAAACACCAATCGCAAATCCGTTGCCCATCCAAAACGGATCATCCTTCATCGCGCCCCAGCGCTCCGTGACTGCCGCGCGCACTCCCTCGGGCAGACGTCCAAAAGCCTCCGTGTACGCCTCCAACGTCAAAACCTGACGCACGATCCGGCCTGAACTACCAGCGTTCGTCACACCTTCCTGCAACATTTCAATAAGCACGTTGCCGTCCCGTGGCGCATCCGCGACATCATATCCAGCATCACTAAGCGCCTTGAGAAGTGCAACGGTGCTTTGCGGCGTATCGAGCCCGACGCCATTCCCAATCCGACCATCCCGGTTTGGGTAGTTCGCTAATATCAGTCCCACTCTTTGATCCGACCGCGGGGTTTCAGCCAGAAGCGCCCAAGCCCTTGCTTGCCGCGCAACAAAGTTGATGCGGCTTGCCTCAGGCTCCGCTCGAACGAGATAGTACTCACAAGCTTCATCAAACCGCGCATCAGCCTTAAACGACACCGCCCGTGTTAATATACGGCCATCCACTTCTGGCAGCGAAACATGCATGGCAATATCGCGCGCCGAAAGTCCTCGGGTTCCATCTCGCCAGGCCTCTGCCGGCTCGCTCGCCAACACCACTTGCAGCACCGGCACATCCAAGATCGCCAAAACCCCACCCCGCGCCGCAACCCCCGGCTTTGTGGTGGCAAACGAAGTGGTATTCAGGATCACGCACGGTGAGGCATTCTCTAGCAAGCGCGCCACGGTCGCAGCACACACTTCATCACGAAGGCTGGTGACATAAATGGCGAGTACGCCAAACCCTTGGCTGTCAAGCTCAGCAAGAAGCGCGTCAATCGCTGCCAAATCTCCCGACTGCAACAACGCGCGATAAAAGATAACTCCCGCCACCGGCCGCTCATCACCCGTCAAAGGCTGTGCGCCATAAACACCCGCCTTTAACAGAGGGCGCGCAGGCGGGGGCATTTCGCCATCAGTAATATGGGCTGCAGCAGCCCCCAGAAACCCTATGGCGTTTTCAAGTCCGCCTTCGCACAAATAATCCCAAAGCCGCACTGCAAACTCCGGCGCAACAGTCGAAGCATCCGCAATCGAGGCGTCAGGCTTGGCGTCACCTGGCAACACCACGAGATCAAACACCCCATCTGCCGCCATTGCCGACAGCCGCTCAAAACCGTAACTCCAATAACTCCTCCCACCAAGCAACCGCACCACCACAAGCCGCGCTTGCGACAACGTCTTTTCAAGATAAAGATCGACTGAATAGTTATGTTTGAGGTGCAGAATATTCGCCAGCCGCAAGCTAATATTGCAACCTGCATTCAGCCGCTGCCGGTGCGCTTCCGCAATGAGCGTCAGCTCGGTATCAGCTGCCGATAGCACCACAACCGACCCAGGCGTCTGGCCAAGATCCCGTGGTTCCGATCCATCATCAACCGCCCCCGATTGGGCAACAAGCAGATGCACAAGCTTCTCCTACGCACCCAGCGGCAACGCCATAGCAAGCCACTCAGTATCTTGCGGACGAAACACCGCGCAAACCGAAAATGCCGAGGGAATAGAGCGCACTGCATCCTGAACAGTAATCGGGACGCATGTCGCCTTATCATGTCCAATGCATTCTCGATCAGAGCCGTTCGTTTCGATGCGACCTAGTGCCGTCTCGATAATTTTAACACCACCTTTGGAGACAAACTCAGGAGAACCAATATCTGCCTCCGATATCGCCGACTTCGCGCGGTAAAGCTGGCGACAGGCATCCTCGCCCGAACCAGCATCAAATACCAACCCGTCGCGATCCTCATGGCGTATCGCCCCTTCATCTCTTCCAAGACTTGTGAATTTCATATGCGCGCCAATCCGCGCACGCCCGCGCGGCAGCACCAAAGCGACAGCCTCCATCCGGCCATGCCCAAGCTCGGAACCCAAGCCAAAAACCCGCACTCGGTCGTTTCTCAAAAGCCTGATCGCAGATTGCAGCCCTTCAGTGGTTAGCCTCACCGCTGTGCAGGCATCCTCATTCACTGACACCGAAAGGGAACCTGTCACCTCATCAGATTGAGTCCCGCCAGGTTCAATTCCATCGCGTTCAATTAATGAAAATCCCACGCCAGCCTCGGGCACTCTCCCACAGTCCCCCAACTGCCAAACTCCAGCCCGCGCCTTAAACGTCGCAGCAATAAAAGCACCAACCGCCTCAGGCGTTTGCGACAATCGAAAACTACGCACACCAAGCCCCGCCAATCGTGACGGCAAAGCCACCCAGATCTGCCGTTTGCGGTCATCGTCCGCTGTGCTCCACAGGCCGATTTCTTCGCCACTACGTCCGCATCCTTGGCATAGCGTCTGATCAGGCTCCATCACACACACGCCCACACAAGGGCTGGGCGGCAACGGTTTCCGCACCGACGTTGATGGCGGCAATTCATTACTCATGCAAACTCTCCCAAAACCGCGCGCGAAAATGCCTGCCTAACTGCCTCGCGATCAAGCCCCTTAAGCCCGATCACAACGAGCTGCCCGCTAGCCGATCCACCAATCGTTTCATCCGTCCGCCATGGCCGGTCAAAATAGGTGTCGACACGGGGCCCGACTGCCTGCACTGCCAGCCGCATCGGCTTTCCTTGAATGGCCAAAAACCCCTTGGCGCGCAAAATACCATGCGCTTCCATCAATGCCTCGATCTGCGTGCTCACAATAGCCGCATCGGGTAGAGCTGGTACGTCGAGAACAAAACTATCGAAATCATCGTGATCGTGCGGCTCGTGATCATCGCCATCGTGATGCGACTTCCTTGTCGTCATATCGTCTTCAGCGCCAATATTGAGCCCAACCACCACCGATCCTGGCAGCTTCCCCAGTACCGAACGTACAATCCGGGCGGCTGGCCGCTTCTCACGTACAATCAGTGCCTCGACATCTTGAAGCTGCGTTTCATCCAGCAAATCCGTCTTGTTCAGCACGACCAGATCAGCGCACCCAATCTGGTCTTCAAACAGCTCATGCAGCGGATTTTCATGTCCGAGCATGTCATCGGCCTCGCGTTGCGCCTGCACCGCTGCCACGTTGGCCGCGAACTGGCCGGCTGCCACGGCTGGCGCGTCAACCACCGTCACCACCCCGTCGACCGTAACGCGCGTTTTTACTTCCGGCCAATTAAACGCCTGCACAAGCGGTTGCGGTAACGCCAACCCCGACGTCTCGATCACGATGTGGTCAGGTGGCGGATCACGCGTCAACAGCATCTCCATTGTCGGAATAAAATCATCCGCCACCGTGCAGCAAATGCAGCCATTGGCCAGCTCCACAATGGCCGAGGCCTCGCACCCCTCAACCCCGCAATCTGAAAGTGTCTCACCATCGACACCCACATCCCCAAATTCATTTACGATTAGTGCAATCCGAAGCCCCTCCGATTGTGCGAGAAGATTCCGAATGAGCGTCGTCTTGCCCGCACCAAGAAACCCGGTGATCACCGTCGCCGGTATACGCCCTGCCATGATCGCTCCATTATTGGGCGCCACCGCCGCAACCGCGACAGCACACCCTAAAAATCAACTTATCATCGAACCTCGACATGCAATCCATGCTGCCCGCGACGTTCCCAACCCATTCTCTCAAGTTCCGGCACATCATGCCGCTCAACCGGCCATCCAAGGCACAGATATCCAACAAACCGCCATGCATTAGGCACATCCAAGGTTCGCGCTACTTCCGCTGGGTCAAGGATTGATACCCATCCCATACCTAACTCACGAGCCTCTGCCGCGAGCCACATCAGCGTCACCCCAGACACCACCGAATAGACCAATGTCTCCGGCATCGTTTGTCGCCCAAGGCCATGCCCTTGCCCAGTCTCCTCGTCGCAGAAAACTGCGATGTGCACAGGTGCCTCACGCAGCCCTTCAAGCTTCAAATCCGCATAAAGTTGCGCCTTGTCATCCTCGTAACCTGCGAGGGCGCGGCCATTACAACGCTCGAAATTTTCCTCAATCGCCACGCGCTTATCGGCTGTCATAACCTTGATCAACCGCGTTGGTTCCGACAAACCTACCGATGGCGCAAACCGTACCGCCCCCAAGACATCGTCCACCAAAGCTTCAGGCACGGCCTTCTCACGAAACCGCCGGACATCTCGCCGCCACCGCAGCAATTCATCTAACTGCCGCACAAATGCCGTTTGCTCCACCCTCACGGTACTACTCACTTAACTTCGAGTCAGACGAGTTTCAGAATATGTTCCGTCATGGAAGATACTGCTCACAACAAACAAACCAGCCTTCACAGCGGAGATTTTGACAGCCTCAATCCTAATGCTTCCCAATGCGATCAGTGATGCAGCAATAATGAAACCGATATGATCAACCATAGCCACATCCCTTGTTGCTTTTTAGGGCCTTGTTGCTTTTTAGGGCCCAGATGTTCTTTAGGACCCAGTATTTTTTGAGGGAGAGTTCTGGAATACCGGTGTCGATTGGGAACCGCTGGAAACCACCCAAAAGCAACGACACAGCACTCCGGAACACCCCGTCCGAATAAATACCTCGTCCGCGTTGGCAGGTCTCCTGGCTCACGGCTTCACAGAACATCTCGCCTTCCCAACCCACATTGGGTCAGTGGCCAAAGAAATGTCCCGCACCGCTTACAGTCGCGGGGGCGGCCACGGCTTAGGCTCCCTATCAAGGTCGAGCTTTACCGTGTTCCCTTTTCATGCCCGACACGAAGTGTCACCGACGTCTGGCGTCAGTTCGGGCAACCAACGTCTTATCGGTATGGGAGATGCCAATAGCTGTCAATCCACTGAAACATCTCAGTCCAGGGCTCAACTTTAACGACAAAATAGCAAAACCCGCCTTGCAAGCGCTCACCTCACGGGGTAACGCAACGCGGATGTATAACAGCCTCGAAACCATTTCAGCAGCCCTCAGCAAACTGCCGTCGCCCAATGCCTCGTGGCAGGCGCAAGCCATGGCCCGTCAAACACTGCTGACCAAACCGCAAGGCTCCCTCGGGCGGCTTGAGGAACTTGCGCTCTTCCTGTCAGGCTGGGGCAGCAACCCAACCCCTTCTACCGGAGCTTCAAAGGTCATAATTTTTGCCGGCAATCACGGCGTCACCCGCCAAGGCGTGACACCCTACCCCTCATCTGTCACAGCCCAGATGGTCCAAAACTTCGAGGCAGGTGGTGCTGCCATTAACGCCATCACCAACGCTTTGGATTTGCCATTGGAGGTTATCCCCCTGGCACTCGACACCCCAACCGCCGATATCACCGAAGCGCCAGCTCTCACACAGGACGAATTTCTCGAAGCATTTAACACCGGCGCCAATGCCGTCCCAGTTGGTCTCGATGTTCTCATTCTGGGCGAAATGGGAATAGGCAACACCACCATCGCAGCCGCCCTCGCAGCCATCTCACTTGGCGGTCAAGGTGCTGACTGGGCGGGCCCCGGCACAGGTCTTGATAGCGCCGGCGTCACAAAAAAAGCTAACGCAGTCGACAAAGCATTGGCCTTGCACGCCGACGCGAAAGTCGCCACGGAACGTCTGCGCTGCCTGGGCGGCCGCGAAACCGCGGCAATCGCTGGCGCCATTCTCAAAGCACGCCTTAAACGCATCCCCGTTCTGCTTGATGGTTTCGTCGTAACCGCAAGTTTGGCTCCTCTATACGCGGAAAACCCGGCAATCATCGAACACTGCATCGCCGGCCACACCTCGGCTGAGCCAGCCCATTCAAAATTACTCAAGATGCTCCGACTGAAGCCGTTGCTAAATCTCGGCATGCGGCTTGGAGAAGCAACCGGAGCCGCCCTGGCTTATGCTATTCTCAATGCTGCCTCAGCCACGCACCAGAACATGGCAACCTTCGAAGACGCCGGCGTATCAACCGCCGCGCCAACTAAACCTGAACCCCAATCATGAAAATCAAATTCATGGAAAAACTGCGCCAACGGCTCGAAGAAATTGCACTCGCAATCACCTTCTTGACACGCATCCCTCTCCCCCGCTTCGACGTGCAGACTAAGGCCACGCTGTCATCGAGCTTCTGGGCATTTCCCTTAGCGGGCCTCATCGCTGGCGCACTCTCCACCGTCACGTTGATGCTAGCAATCGCCATAGGTCTGCCCTCATCAACCTCTGCCATTCTGGCCCTCCTCACCCTCACCATTGCAACCGGCGCACTGCATGAAGATGGCTTGGCTGATATGGCCGATGGCATAGGCGGCGGCCACACAATCGAACGCCGCCTGGAGATAATGCGCGACTCTCGCATCGGCACGTACGGCGCAGTAGCACTGATGGCCGCCGCAGCACTAAGCGCTACTCTCTTGATG
>Ga0209345_10001179_pt1 | contig 31853 bp, 30 predicted proteins | sample Cruoilmetagenom7_FD_187294 | JGI IMG/M metagenome (GOLD analysis project Ga0209345, IMG submission 187294) | Oil polluted marine microbial communities from Coal Oil Point, Santa Barbara, California, USA - Sample 7 (SPAdes) (version 2) | ecosystem: Environmental > Aquatic > Marine > Oil seeps ...
CGGCTCTCACGCTACAATTAAAACGGTGCTAAAGGCTTACAATAAAAGACCCGATACAAAGACCATTGTTTTTAGCCCGACTACAAAAGTAAATAAAAGACTTTACGACGCATTCATAGAGGCAGGCCGCGATCTGGTCCGCGACGGAGCCGACGGCATCACCACCAATTGCGGCTTCCTGTCCCTGTTCCAGCAGCAACTCTCCGAAGCGTTGCAGGTTCCTGTGGCAACGTCGTCGCTGATGCAGGTCGGACTGGTCAATCGCCTGCTCCCGCCCGGCAAGAGAGCCGGCATTCTGACCATTTCCGCCTCGACCCTGACACCGCGCCATCTTGAAGCCGCAGGTGTGCCGGCCAACACCCCGGTCGGCTCCACCGAGGGCGGGCGCGAGTTCACCCGGGCAATCCTCGGCAACGAGCTTGAACTCGATGTCGACCTGGCCCGGCAGGACAACATCGAAGCAGCGCTGGAATTGTGTGCCCGGCATCCTGACATCGGCGCCATTGTTCTCGAATGCACCAACATGGTGCCCTATGCTGCAGACATTAGCGCTGCAACCGGCGTGCCGGTGTTTACCATCGAGAGCTTCATCAGCTGGTTCCAGGCAGGACTGGTGCCCCGCCGCTACTGACCCGGCGGCTGTCCGCGCCAAGCCTCCGGACCATCGATCTCCAACGTAGGCGAAGCGGATGAACGCCGGGCCGATTCCCTTGTTGGCGTATGGCCTGAAGACCGAAGTGATTCTCGACTACAGGCAGGTAAAAGCCCCGGTTTTGACTCGCCCACCTTCACGACAAGGCAAAAACGGGCAAATCAATAGCCATGGAAACTGGTATTCACCGCGCAGACGGGATTGGAACCTCGCCCTGGGAACCTGCGGCGGCCTCACCCCCGGCCACCCGATTGCAGGCCACAAGGCCATATAATGGGGCCATTCAAGGCGTTTACGCCCTCGACAGGGGCGAAAACCAGACGTCCGTTTTGGCTGCCAATCCGTAAGCACATCCAAAATATTGCATGAATATACAATAGTCTAATGGCATCGACCCGCCGGTCATGTTTCTTTGGAGACTGCTATTCGCGTAGCTATGGTGGCAAGGCTGGGAGGCCTTGCGCATTCCACTCCAGGGAGGATTTTATGTCAAAATTCCAGATGAATCGTCGTACGCTGATCAAGTCAGGCACCGCAATCGGCGCCGGCCTTGCGCTGCCGACGATCTTTACAAGTTCCGCTCGTGCGTATTTGAACGAGCCAAAGGGCGGCACCGTCACACTCGGCTTCAACGTTCCCCAGACCGGTCCCTATGCGGACGAAGGTCTCGACGAGCTTCGCGCTCAGGAACTGGCTGTCCAGCACCTTAACGGTGAAGGCGACGGCGGCATGCTCAACACCTTCTCGTCGAAGGCTCTGAAGGGCAACGGCATCCTGGGCAAGAAGGTCCAGTTCGTTTCCGGCGACACCCAGACCAAGTCTGACGCCGCTCGCGCATCGGCCAAGTCGATGATCGAAAAAGACGGCGCCATCATGATCAACGGCGGCTCGTCCTCGGGTGTGGCCGTGGCTGTTCAGGGTCTCTGCCAGGAAGCCGGCGTCATCTTCATGGCCGGCCTGACACACTCCAACGACACCACCGGCAAGGACCGCAAGGCGAACGGTTTCCGGCACTTCTTCAACGCCTACATGTCGGGTGCGGCTCTCGCACCGGTGCTGGCCAAGGCCTACGGCACCGATCGTCGTGCCTACCACCTGACCGCCGACTACACCTGGGGCTGGACACAGCAGGAATCGATTGCGACCGCGACCGAAGCCATGGGCTGGGAAACCGTCAACAACGTGCTCACGCCGCTGGCCTCGACCGACTTCTCGTCCTACATCGCTCCGGTTCTCAACTCCGGCGCCGATGTGCTGATCCTGAACCACTACGGCGGCAACATGGTCAACTCGCTGACCAACGCTGTGCAGTTCGGCCTGCGCGACAAGATGGTCAACGGCAAGCAGTTTGAAATCATCGTTCCGCTCTACTCCGAGCTGATGGCAGCTGGTGCCGGCGCAAACGTGCGCGGCGTGTATGGCTCGATGAACTGGAACTGGCAGCTGCAGGACGAAGGCTCCAAGGCCTTCGTGAAGTCCTTCGGCGAAAAGTACGGCCGTCCGCCTTCAAACTCGGCCCACACCTGCTACGTCCAGACCCTGCTTTATGCAGACGCCTGTGAACGGGCCGGCACTTTCGATCCTTGCGGTGTTGTCGAAGCCCTTGAAGGCTTTGAATTCGACGGCATGGGCAATGGTCCGACACTGTACCGTGCCGATGACCACCAGTGCTTCAAGGACGTGCTGGTCATGAAGGGCGCCGACAACCCGACCAACGAGTACGACACGCTGGAAATCGTCGAAGTGACCCCGCGTGCACAGGTCGAATACGCTCCGGATCATCCGATGTTTGCCGGTGGCGAGCTCGGCAAGTGCAATTCGGGCGCCTAAGCCACACCACAAGTCTGCCGCGCCGCCTTCCGGTGGCGCGGCTTTCTACTTGAATTGGGACTAGAGCCGGCGTGCACCCTGCACGCGGTTTTATCGATGCGGGCTTCACTATGGACGCAATCATTCTCCAGATTCTGAACGGTCTCGACAAAGGCAGCGCCTATGCCCTGATCGCGCTCGGACTGACACTCATTTTCGGCACACTGGGCGTGGTCAACTTCGCCCACGGCGCCTTGTTCATGCTCGGCTCCTTCTGTGCCGTCACGCTTCAGAAAATCCTGTCGCTTTCCTTCACGGTTGAAGATCCGAGCCAGAAGGACTTTCTGGGCAATCCCCTGAAGGTCGACACGCCCTACATCGTCAGCTGGTTTGGCGATGCGACCGGCAATGCCATTCTCAACTGGTCCGTCCCGCTGGCCATCCTGTTTGCCATACCCGTCATGCTTCTGGTCGGCTATGTGATGGAACGTGGCCTGATCAAGCATTTCTACAAACGTCCCCATGCTGATCAGATCCTCGTCACTTTCGGCCTGGCCATCGTCATCCAGGAAATCGTCAAGTATTTCTACGGCGCCAACCCCATCCCGACACCCGCACCGGACGCCTTCCGCGGGTCGGTCGATTTCGGCGTACTCATCGGCTTCGCCCAGAACGAGATTATCTATCCCTACTGGCGGCTGGTGTACTTCCTGTTCTCGGCACTCATCATCAGCGCGGTCTTCGCCTTCCTCCGCTTCACAACCTTCGGCATGGTGGTCCGGGCCGGTATGGCCGACCGCGAGACCGTCGGTCTGCTCGGCATCAACATCGACAAGCGCTTCACCATCATGTTCGGCATCGCCGCCGCTGTGGCAGGCCTCGCCGGGGTCATGTACGCGCCGATCAATTCGCCCAACTACCACATGGGCATGGACTTCCTTGTGCTGTCCTTCGTCGTGGTTGTTGTCGGCGGCATGGGCTCCCTGCCCGGCGCTGTCCTGGCCGGCTTCCTGCTCGGCATTCTCGAGAGCTTTGCCTCGATGAATGAAGTCAAGTCGCTGATCCCCGGGATCGACCAAATCATCATCTATCTTGTTGCAATCATCATCCTTTTGACCCGCCCACGCGGTCTTATGGGTCGCAAAGGCGTGATGGAGGAATAATCCATGCTGGGTCTGAGTAAGAAAGACACTACCTTTCTCCTAATCGTCATGTTCCTGACATTGGCGACGCCGATTCTGCTGCAGCCCTTTCCCGAGGCCTCGGCACTGGCGCAGTTCAATGCCGGATATCCGGACCTGATGCAGCGGTTTGCCATCTTCGGCATCTTCGCGATTGGCTTCAACATCCTCTTCGGCCTGACCGGCTACCTTTCCTTCGGTCACGCCGCCTTCCTCGGCGTCGGCTCCTACTCGGTCGTCTGGATGTACAAGCTCCTGAGCTACAACGTCCTGCCGGGTCTCATTCTGGCGGTGATCGTGTCGGGACTGTTCGCGCTGCTGATCGGCTACATCTCGCTTCGCCGGTCGGGCATCTACTTCTCGATCCTGACGCTGGCCTTCGCACAGATGTCGTTCAACCTTGCCTATTCGGTGCTTACTCCGCTGACCAATGGCGAGACCGGCCTGCAGGTCTACACCGATGACCCGCAGGTGCTGATGGACGCAGCAAGCCCGACCTCCCCGCATTTCTTCGGCATCGTCATGAATGACGTTTCGAAACTCGATGTCGGCGGCTGGCAGTTCACCTTCTCCAACGGCTATTATTTCTGCGCCATCATTGCCATCGTGGTGTTCTACCTGTCGATGCGGATCTTCCGCTCGCCCTTCGGCATCATGCTGCGTGCGATCAAGACCAACCAGACCCGCATGAACTACACCGGTCTCAACCCGCGGCCCTACACGCTCGCAGCCTTCGTCATTTCAGGCATGTATGCCGGTCTCGCCGGTGGATTGCTTGCCGCGATGGACCCGCTTGCAGGCGCCGAGCGCATGCAGTGGACGGCGTCGGGTGAAGTGGTGCTGATGACCATTCTCGGCGGCGCAGGCACCCTGATGGGACCGGTCCTGGGTGCAGGCTTCATCAAGTATTTCGAGAACATCTTCTCGAAGATCAACGACAACATTCTGCATGCCTGGTTCTCGGCCCTTCCCGACGGGCTGGAAGATGCAATCGTCTTCCTTCTGCATCCCTTCATCGGCAAGGGCTGGCACCTGACCCTGGGCCTGCTGTTCATGCTGGTCGTCATCTTCCTGCCCGGAGGCCTGATTGAAGGCGGAACCCGGATCTGGAATGCCGCCAGCGGCAAGAACCGGAAAAAGAAGCAGGACCATGCCGACCACCACCCGAAGCCATCGGCCCACGTAAACTGATCTGCGGAGATATCGGATATGGGAATTCTTGAAGTCTCTAACGTCAACAAGCGGTTCGGCGGCCTGCAGGCACTCGGCGATGTCAATCTCGACATTGCCGCTGGCACGGTCCATGCCATCATCGGACCGAACGGGGCTGGCAAGTCGACCTTGCTCAACGTTCTGGTCGGCAAGCTGATCCCCGACACCGGGACGGTGATGTTCAACGGCACCTCGGTGCTTGGCCGCAAACCCTACGAGATCAACCAGCTGGGCATTTCCCGGGTCTTCCAGACGCCGGAAATCTTCAGCGATCTCACGGTGTTCGAAAACATGCTGATCCCCTGCTTTGCCAAGCGGGATGGTGCTTTCCGGCTGCATGCACTTGAATCGATCGCTGCGGAAAAGCAGTTGATCGAGAAGGCCGAGCATATGCTGAGCGAGGTCAACATGGCCGACAAGCGGCACATGATTGCAAGCTCGCTGTCACGCGGCGACAAGCGGCGTCTGGAAATGGCGATGTGCCTTGTCCAGGAGCCCAAGCTGCTGCTGCTCGACGAACCGACAGCCGGCATGGCGCGTGCCGACACCAACAACACCATCGACCTGCTCAACGAGATCCATGAAAAGCGCGACATCACCATGGTGATCATCGAGCACGACATGCATGTGGTCTTTTCGCTGGCCAAGCGCATCACCGTGCTGGCACAGGGCACACCGCTGGTCGAGGATACGCCTGAGAACATCAAGGGCCATCCGAAAGTCAAAGAAGCCTACCTGGGAGAGGCCGCAGCATGAGCCAGATCCAACCCGAAACCGGCGCTCAGCAGACAGATCAACCGGATTTTTCGAAGAACGCCAACCAGGCGGCAACCGCGCCGGCCTTTCTCTCCGTCCACGACATCCACGCCTATTACGGCGAGAGCTACATCGTTCAGGGTGTCAGCTTCAACGTCCATGAGGGCGAGATCCTGGCGTTGCTCGGTCGCAACGGCGCGGGCAAGACCTCGACGCTGCGTGCCATCGCGCAGATCGGCTCGCCTGCCATGACCCATGGCGAAGTCTGGCTCGATCACCAGCCGCTGCACCTGATGGCGTCGCACGAAGCATCCCGCGCCGGGCTGTCGCTGGTCCCCGAAGACCGCCGCATCATTGCCGGCCTGACGGTCGAGGAAAACATCGAACTGGCCCAGATCGCACCGCCCATCGGCTGGTCGATTGAGCGGATCTATGAGCTGTTCCCGCGTCTGGGCGAACGCCGCAAACAGGAGGGCATAACCCTTTCCGGTGGCGAACAGCAGATGCTGGCAATTGGCCGGGCTCTCGCCCGCGACATCAAGGTACTGCTTCTTGATGAGCCTTACGAAGGCCTCGCACCTGTCATCGTCGACGAGATCGAAAAGACGCTCAACATCATCAAGCAGCAAGGCATCACCACGATCCTCGTCGAACAGAACGCCGTCCGCGCGCTCAAGCTCGCCGATCGCGCAGTCATCCTTGAATCCGGAGAAGTCGTTTTCGACGGAACCGCCAAGGAAGTGCTCGAAAATGAGCAACTGCGCCATGATTACCTGGCCATCTAGGCACACACGCGATCAGGTTTGACTACCAACTTTCCGGCAGGGTTTGCGCCTGCCGGAACGTCTTATGCTTTTCAAAGCAGCTTGCCGATTTCCTCAGCCGTCAGAACCTTGCCGACAGAGACCAGCTTTTCGTCGATGACGAGGCCCGGGGTGGACATCACGCCGTATCCGGCAATCTCGGCGAAATCCGTGACCTTGACAATTTCTGCCTGCTTGCCAGCGGCTTTCGCCGCTGCCTTGGCATTTTCGCCCAGTGCCACACATTTCTTGCAGCCCGAACCGAGGATCTTGATGATCATGGAAGCATTCCTTTCATACGAACCAGTCGGAGATGGTGTTGAAGATCAGTCCGATACCGAGGATTCCGACGGTCACCACGGTTAGGAAAAGCACCAGGAGCGGCATCTTGACCACGCGCTTGAGCATGATGATGGAAGGCAGCGACAGCGCCGTGACGGCCATCATGAAGGCCAGGACCGTGCCGAGCCCGACGCCCTTGCCGACGAGCGCCTCGGCGATCGGCAGCGTACCGAAGATATCCGCATACATCGGTATCCCGACCAGCGTCGCCACCGGCACAGACCACCAGTTGTCCTGCCCCAGAAGCATGGTGATGATCTCGCCCGGCACCCAGTTGTGGATGGCCGCGCCGATGCCGACGCCGATCAGGACATAGGGCCACACGCGCTGAACGATCTCGACCACCTGTTCACGGGCAAAGCCCAGCCGCTCGCTCCGGGTCATGTCCTGGTCTCCATCCTGGACAGGAACACCGTGCACGAACTCTGCCACCTGATCTTCCATCCCTGCCCTGCCGATCAGCGTGCCGCCAGCAACAGCCACCACAAGGCCGACGACCACATAAGCCAGTGCGATCGGCCAGCTGAAGATGGATGCCAGCAGGATGACCGAAGCGAGGTCCACAAGCGGCGATGAAATCAGGAACGAGAAGGTGATCGCCAGCGGCAGCCCGGCAGCGGTGAAACCAATGAAGATCGGGATCGACGAGCACGAACAGAATGGCGTAATCGTGCCCAGAAGCGCTGCAAGCGTGTTCGCCCATATTCCGGACCGACCGCCGAGGATGCGCCGGGTGCGCTCGGGCGGAAAGAAGCTCTGGACATAGGAAATGGCGAAGATCAGCACCGAAAGCAGGATGAAGATCTTGATCACGTCATAGACGAAAAACTGCACCGACCCGCCAAGCCTGGAGGCAGGATCGAGCCCCACGGCAGACACACCGGCAGTGACCAGGTCCGACAGCCATTGCATGCGCAGAAGCTGGTCGTTCAGCCAGACGAAGATGTTCATGCGTCAGTTCCTCGATCAGGATCGCATCGGGAAGCCGCGGCAAAACCCACGGCATCACGAATCTTGGCCCATTTGCGCATGAGTGGGCGCAATAGCCATTGATACTGATCAAACGAAGCAGGATTGTCTGGACGCAGAGCGTTGGTCTGTCTCTGCGCGCATGGTCTCCACAGGAGCAACCCCTACAGGTTGATCATCCCGATGCTGGTGCCGCCGCAGACATAAAGCGTCTGCCCGGTCACGAAGCTGCTGGCGGGATCGCAGAAAAACAGAAATGCATTGCTGACATCATCGACGGATCCAAGCCGGCCAACCGGGATCTTGCCGGCCAGCTCGGATTCGCGCTCGCTGCCTTTCGGGATGATGCCCCAGAAATTGTCGGTCTGTATCGGCCCCGGCGCAACAACATTGACGGTGATGCCGTGCGGCGCCAGTTCCAGCGCCCATGTCCTCGCCATGCCGATCATGCCGGCCTTGGTGGCGGAATAGGCCGTCCGGGTCGGCACGCCCAGTGCCGCGCGGGAGCCATTGAACATCACCCGGCCGAATTTCCTGGCCTTCATCGCCGGCAGGAAACTCTGCAGCAATGTCAGCGCCGACCCCAGGTGCAGTTGCGCCAGCCCGGTAATGTCCTCGGGCTTTGCCTCTTCCACGAGGTTCGGCCAGATCAGGCCGGCATTGTGGACGAAATGCGTCACCTCATGCTCGGCCGCGATCTGCCGCGCTGCCTGGCTGACCGCATCCGCATCAAGCAGGTCGCACGAAACACTGATCATCCGCTCATGCGCCTGCTCGGGCGCATTGCGCGACAGGTTGATCACCGTGTAGCCGCGCTCGATGAGCTTGCCTGCCAGATCCGCGCCAATCCCCTTGGATGCACCGGTGATGACGGCTGTGTACTCGCTCATGCTTTTTCTCCCGAACCTGTCTTGCCCGGCACGAGTGCCAGCACCCTCAGCGGGCTGCCTGTCCCGCCCTTGATCTTCAGCGGCGGTGCAATCAGCATCGCGCCGGTTGGCGGCAGGCGGTCGAGGTTGGAAAGACACTGCAACCCGTATTTGCCTGCGCCGTGGAGAAGGTAATGCGCCGGATAGGGGGGCGTGTAATGAGCCCCCTGCCCCGCATCGGTGCCGACTGTCTCGGTGCCGAAGCCGCGGATATCGCGGGCAAGCAGCAGCTCGATCGCGGCCGGCGTCGGTCCCGGCGAGTGCGGGCCGTCATCGGCCATGTTGAGATATTCAGCACCGCGCCGTTTCGACCAGTCGGTCCGCATCAGCACCCAGGCACCAGCTGGAATTGTGCCATGCTCAGCCTCCCATGCCTCGATGATCTCGGGCGTCAGCTCGAAATCATCATTGGCCGAAGCACCTTTGGAACAGTCGATCACCACCACAGGCCCGACAAAGACCGAGGGATCGATTTCGTCGACAGCGCCATTGGCGACATCGCGACCCGAGACCCAATGGATCGGCGCATCGAAATGTGTGCCGGTGTGCTCGTTCATCGAAATGTTGTGCCATTTCCACGCCGGGCCGCGGCCATCATAGGAAGAGACTTCTTCCATCCGGAACCGGGCGCACTGGCCGAATTCCGGCGGCAGCACGATCACCGGAAAATCCGGGTCCAGCGTATGGGTGAGGTCGACAACCTCGACAGATCCGTCCCCCAGTGCAGCGGCAAGAGTGTTGAGTGGAGATGTCATTGGCCGCCTCCGGCGAGTTCACGTTCCAGCACTTTTGGATCGCGCCGCCAGCGCTCTTCGAGATCCTTGGCGACATCGCCGCAGAACACATCCTCAAGCCCTTCGCACAGGCCTTCGACAACGGATTTGGCCAGCGCTTTCGGCGGCACCTTTGGCGGTGGCAGCGGCTGATGCCATTCATCATCTGTCGGACCGGTGAAGACATTGATCATCCTCAGGCCCGAGGCCCGGAATTCGGCCCTGAGTGTCTGGCTGATCGACAGTGCGGCAGCCTGGCTGGCGGAAAACGCGCCATATTGCGGGTCCGCCGACAAGGCATGCACGGAGACGATATTGACGAAAGCCACCGCGGAATTGACCCCGTCGGCCGTGCGCGACGTCATCCCCGGACCAAAAGCCTGCGCCAGCCGCATCAGTCCGAGCGCGTTGACCTCGAATTCTTCCCGCGCAAACACCGTGTCTGCACCGAGCACGCCGCCCGGACGCACGTAGCGCGCGGTGTTGATCAGGATATCGGTCTTGCCGCCGATCTCGGCTGCAAGTTTCTTGAGCGAGGATGGATCGGAGACATCGAGCGGCATCACCGAAACACCTTCCAGCGCGGCAATTGCCGCATGATCGGAGCCACGCCGCCAGCTTTCGGATTCGCCGACAAAGATCTGCGAAGCGCCGGCCTTGAGAAGCGCCTCGATCAACGGTCGCGTTGCCGGAGAGCGGATATCGGTAATCAGCACCCGCCGGTGCTTCGGATGCGCCGTCAGGCTGCGCAGTTGCGGATCGTCCTCCATGTCGGGACTCCTTTCCTTGGGCAAGGCAATCATCACGCCCTGTCCGGCCTTGTCGAGCTTGAGATCCATGCGAACCGGGTCAACCCGGCCCACATCGCCATGCAGATGGCACAACACCGTCGGCCCGGCATCAAGACGCACCAGGCCCGACCGCCACGGCAGCCGTTCACGGTAAAACGGATCGGGTGACGCATGAATCCGGGTCTCGGCGATCACAGTTCCGCCCCGGGGCGTATCACGCCAGGCCAGATCAACCGAAAGGCAGGAGCAGCACGCATCGCGTGGCGGATACTGCACCGTCCCGCACGCATCACAATGCTGCAGGCAAAACGCCCCGCGTGCTGCCGCAGCCGTGAGTCCCAGCGCGGCGCGCGAACGCATTTGCGGCGGCAGGGTCGGCACACGCTGTCGCAGTTGCGGGTTTTTCTTTGCCGGCGGCAGAAGCTTGTCGGTCACTGGCCTGCCCCCGTAATGATTGTCGCAGAGGTGCACAGGCCGCGGTCGTAATTGATCATTCCGAAGCCGGAGACCATGGCAGTCCGGGCCTTGGCGACCTGGGTGGGGCCCGCCTTTCCGGTTACCTGACGGATCGCTTCGACAAGTCCGAGGTAACCGCCGGCGGCTCCGGCCTGCCCGACGGAGAGCTGGCCACCCGAGGTGTTGTGCGGAAAATCCCCGCCAATCGTCAGATCGTGCTCGCGCACAAACTGCGCACCCTCGCCCTTGGCGCAAAAGCCCAGATCCTCGAACTGCATCATCGAGATCAACGGGTAATCATCATAGGTCTGTAAAAGATCGATGGCCTCAGGTCCGCAACCTGCCATCTCGTAAAGCTCGTCGATATCCATCACCCAGCCGCCACGCAGCTGCACCGGATCCTCGGGAAAGGCGTTGTGCCGTTCGATCGTTCCGGCAATCCGGGCATAGGCCAGGCCGCGGCGCTCTGCCTCGTCCTCGCGCATCACCAGGAACCCTTCCGCCCCGGCACACGGCATGACGCAGTCAAACAGCCCGAACGGCTCGGAAATCGGCCGTGCTGACAGGTACTGCTCGAGCGTCAGCGGCTTTTTCATGATGGCGTCCGGATAGTGAAGCGCATTGGCGCGCTGGGCCACCGCGATGCGGCCGAAATCCTCCCGCGTCACGCCATATTCAGCCATGTAGGCGTCGGCGATCAGCGCAAAACTGGCATTCGGCCCACCAGAGCCATAGGGGTAGGACGCATCCATCGCAAAGCGCGAAAACGACGACAGAAGCTGGCGGAAACTGTCGATCCGGTTGGCGTCGCCGGCAATGCAGGCAACCACGTCAGCGTCGCCGGCCTGTACCGCCCGCGCAGCCCGCCTCAGCGCCACCACTCCGCTGGCGCCCCCCATCGGAATGCTGTCGAGCCATCGCGGGCTCAGTCCCAGATGCTGGGTCAGCCCCACAGGCGAGTCCGGAAACAGGGTGAAACTGGAAACCGAAAACCCGTCCAGCTCGCGCGGCGCAAGACCTGCCACCTCGAGCGTCTGCTTCAGGGCACGTGCGATCCACCAGTGAGCTGTTTCCTGGCTGTAACGGACATAGGGCACGGAGACAGGCGCCGTCAGCACCACCCCGTCGTAATTCTGCCGCCTCACGCTGCTGTCCGCTTCTTCATTGCGCGAGTGTCCACGGTTGCCGGCTCTTGCACAAGCCGCTCTGCCAGGTCCTTGAGTTCGCGGCGCTGGATTTTCTGTGTCGATGTCAGCGGCAAGGCGTCGACAAAGGCCACATAACCCGGCGCCTTGTAATAGGCGAGCTGCCCCAGGCACCAGCCGACAATCTCCAGGGCCAATGCCTCGCCCGGCTCTCCATCGACCTTCAGGCAGGCAAACACCTCGTCGCCGCGCACCGGATCGGCAACCGCGGCGACGGCCGCAGCCGTGACCGCGGGATGCCGCATAAGTGCCGATTCCACCTCGACCGCGGCAATGTTCTCGCCGGACCGCCGGATCACGTTCTTTTTCCGGTCGACGAAGAACATCGAGCCGTCTGCTTCCCGCCGGACAATGTCACCGGTGTGAAACCAGCCATCCGCCCAGGCTTCGTCGGTGGCTTCCGCGTTCTTGAAATAGCCTGCGAAGAAACCGCGGCGCGGATCATTGCCCTGCCGCCGGACCAGCAGTTCGCCGGGACCGCTCTGGCTGACAGACCCGTCGGCATCGACAATCCGCACCTCGAGCTCCGGCCCGGGCTTGCCAAGGCAGCTCTCGCCCACCCGGCGCAGCAACTGGTTGGCGCAGATCACGGCACCAGCACCGGTTTCCGTCATCGCCCAGGCCTCGACCAGCGGAAAACCGAAGCGTTCCTCGAAGCTTGCATGCAGTTTCGGATCGACGCCCGCGCCAAACCCGAACCGCACCGAATGATTGCGATCTGCCGAACTCTCTGGCGCACCCATCAGCATCGACGGCATGACGCCGAGATAATGCAGGCACGTCGCCCCGCTTTCACTCACGCTGCGCCACCAGCTCGACGGGTGAAACCGGTCGAGCACGGTCAGGCATCCGCCGACAGCGACCATCGCCATGAACGAATAGGCCATGGCGTTCATGTGGAAGATCGGCAGCGGCGTGATCATCCGCTCGCCATTGGTTGTAAGCGCACACAGGCCGCCGGCATCGGCATACCAGCGCCCGGCTTCGAGAAAATAGGTGTTGGTGAGAATGCAGCCCTTGGGGCTGCCGGTGGTGCCGGAGGTATAAAGCAGCGCCGCTTCCATCTCCTCGCCATCCAACGCCTGTCCGGTCTCGTCGGCTCGCAGCGCAACCGGTCCTGCCGTTCCGGGATGGGGCACGGCATCGCCCGGCGCGATCACGGGAACGGAAAGTCCTGCTTCCCTGGCAGCGGCGGCGAGGTCGTCGCACCGTGGCGCAAGCCCGACAATCAGCGACGGCTCGGAATGACCGGTCATGTAGGTCAGTTCGGAATGCCGCAGATCCGGATTGACCGGAACCACCGAGGCACCGATCCGGTTCAGCGCCAGCAGCCAGACAAAGAACTGCGGCCGGTTTTCCAGCAGGATCATGACCCGGAACCCCGGTCCGTAGCCTTTTTGTTGCAAGGCAGCGGCCAGTTGCGTGACCTCATCATGAACCTGCCGGTAACTCATCTCCCCCGGCTCGATGCCATAAATCTCCGCCGTCTCCGCCATGACATTGAACACCGGCCGGTCCGGATAAAGCTCGGCGGAGGTGGCAAAGGCCTGCCAGATGGTTTCGCTCTCAGGCTCGATCATGGCAGCAGCTGGATGTTGCGGAAGGCCGCGTCGCAATTGAGGATGTCGACACGCTTGTTGGCAATCCGGAGCTTTCCGTCGACCAGCGCGAGTTCATGCCGCGCTGTCAATGCCAGCAGGAACTGCTCGTCCAGCCGGGTCTCGACATAATGCATAAAGGTTGTAGTCACGAAGGTACCGGCGGCCTCATCCATTTCGTCAACAAACGGGCGCTGGATGACGTGATGACACCGGCTCTTGGGTTTTTGCGAGAATGTCCGCGCACCGTTGAGGCGCTCGACCCGCAGTTTCAGCATGAACAGGTCTTCATACATCAGCGAGGTGACATTGAGCGGATCTGTCTGGTTGTAATCCAGCGGCATCCAGTAGTGGCCGTCCTTGAGCCAGAGGGCGAGCCATTCATCATAGCGCCCCTCGTCAAGCATCCGCACCTCTTCATAGATGAAGTCGATCAGCTGGTCCTTGGAAACACTCATTCTGCGGCCTCCCGCTCATCATCCATGTCGCAGGTCATGAACTTGACCCAGGCATTGAACTGGTTGCGCATCTGCCGTTCGGTGGTGCCGTTCTCGACCTTTTCCTGGGTGAAGTCCTCACCCTCCTCGTAAAGCCGCTGGATATTGACCCACTCAAGCCCGTCGGACTGCAGCCCCTCCTGCGCACGCTCATACATTTCCAGATCGTCATGCCCGACGATTGATGTCGGCGCATTGATCATCCGGTTGTACATCGCGGTGCGCGCTGTCAGCTGCTCCGGCCCGTCGACCAGCCGGTAGATATAGCTTTCCACCAGCGTCTTGTCGGCCGCCAGGGGAATGAACACCCGCAGCTGCTGGATCGGCCCCTTGATCATGATATTGGGGAAATACACCGTGTTGTGGCGGTTCTCGTTGAGGATCGCCTTGGCTTTCTCCTCGCCGTAAGCCTCGACCAACTTGTCCATGTATCCGGGAATTTCCGAGTAGTTGGAGTGGATCGAGTGATGCACACCGGTATGGCCATGGCCGTTGGGCCAGGTCCGGATGCCCATGTTCTCGAAGAACTCGTAAGGCGACATGAACGGGGCGATGATTTCCATCGCGGCAGGCAACGGCGTGCCTTCCGGCATGTCGAGTTCTTCCCACAGCTTGACCGCGGTTCCGGCCGAACTTTCATGCGCCACCATCGGATGGCAGGTGTCGGTCTGGTTCTCGACCAGCATTTTCCAGTTGCAGTGATGCATGTACCTGAGCGGCGGCCCGGCAACCTCGAGCTTGCCTGCCGGCGAACGGTCAACCATGTTGTCGATCGAGGAAAGAGACTCCCCGAAATACTCCTCGAAGGAGATTCCGGTCTCGGCCAGACGGCAGAAGATGAAGCCGCGATAGTTTTTCACATCGCCAACTGCCCGCATGCCCTTGCTGTTGTCGCTGCTCTGGAAACCGGTATTTTCGTAGCCCTTCTTCAGCGGGATCGCCAGCAGGCAACCATCGGTCTTGAAGGACCAGGCATGATAGGGGCAGCGGAAGAACTTGCCGGTGTTGCCTGCCCGGTCGATGACGATCTTGGTTCCCTTGTGCGGGCAGCGATTGTGCAGCACATGCACCTCGCCGTCGCTGTGGCGAACCTGGATCACCGGCTGGTCGCCAACCTGGGTGGAGAAATAATCGCCCTTGTTCGGCGTCTGGCTTTCATGACCGACAAACACCCACGCGTTGGCGAACAGGTGCTTCATCTCGAGCCGGTAGATTTCCTGATCGATGTAGACATCGCGATGAACTTCATTGCCGCGAAACAGTGCCCTGATCGCATCCGGGTTCTGTGCATATCGCCCCATTGATACCTCCCTAAAGATCGAGCACGAGACGGGCGGATTTCGCCCGGCTCACGCATATCTGCATTACCTTGCCTTCGGCCTTCTCACTGTCACTGAGCACCACATCCCGATGATCGGGCACACCGTCGATGACATCCGTCCTGCAGATCCCGCAGTCGCCACGCAGGCAGTCATGCATGAGATCGACACCGCCTGCCTCGAGCACATCGATGATGGTCTTGCCGGGCGGCACTTCAAACACCTCCCCGGTCGCGTGAATTTCAACCTCGAATGCCGCGTCGCCGGACTGTTCGGCAGCGGAAGTGAACAGTTCGAAATGGATCCGTTCCGGTCCGACACCGGCGGATTCCATTGCCGATTTCACCGCCTCGATCATGCCCTTCGGTCCGCAGACATAGACATGTTCCTCCGCGCTTACGCTGGCAGCAAGGCTGGTGATGTTCAGCACCGTTTCCGGCTGGTCGTCGAAATGCAACGTCAGCTGATCGCCGAAGACACGCGCAAGATCATCGCGGTAGGCTATCGCCGCACCGGTCCGGCCGGCATAGTGAAAGCGGAACGGTGCTGCCTCGTGCTTGAGAGCGGTCGCCATGCTGATCATCGGCGTGATGCCGATGCCGCCCGCGATCAGCAGAGCCGGCTTGCCCGCAACCAGCGGAAAGTCATTGCCGGGCGGCAAGCTCGCAACCGTATCGCCGGCCGCCAGTCCATGCATATGCCGGGATCCGCCGGTGCTTTGCGCCTCGAGCTGAACCGCGAAACGGTAGGTGCCGGGACCGGAGTCTGTTGAAAAAGGCTCGAAATCGATCAGGGAATACGACCGCTCTCCGGCCGGCAGCTGGAATTTGACATGAGCCCCCGGCGTGTAGCCTGCAAGCACGCCACCATCGGCGCGGACAAACTCAAGTTCCCGAACAGTTTCTGTCAGCATGCGGGCAGAAACGACTTTCAATTTGACCGGCTCAACCAATTCCCTGTTCTCCCTTTGTCAAGAAACATGAATTTTCATATAATTCTTGTCAAGAGGTTTTTGTTGAAGATACATGTGGGGGATGCGATGAAAGCTCCCCCTGAAAGTGCGGAATCCGGATGAGCAACACAACCGACGACCCCAAGGCCCCTTTTGTCCCCAACTACCTGCTCTATCTGCTGGCCGCAGCCAGCGAGGCGGCGAGCGCACGCTTTCACAGTCACGTGCGCACCCGCGGCTTGCGCGTGCCCGAATGGCGCGTCATGGCCTGCCTGATGGATACCGACGGCTCGATGGTCACCGAACTGGCCCGTTACGCCATGATCGAGCAGTCGCGACTGACAAAGATAATCATACAGATGGATGCCCGCGGCCTCGTCACCCGCAGGAGCGATCCGAAGGACGGCCGCCGCGTCCGGGTGTTCCTCACACCCCAGGGCCGGCTGCTAGCCGATGAGCTGGTTGCTGACGCAAAAGCCCACGAGATGGAATTGCTCCGATCATTCCACGGCGGCGACGGCACCGAAATCAAGGACACGTTGCGGGCACTGATCCAGCACCTCGAATCCGACCAGCCCGGACGGATCGGCACCACTGATTCGCCGGGCAGAAACCCTGAAATCGCAGATTCGTGAAAAAGATGGATAGATGACATTGCATGTTTTTATATGATATTGCATGTTTCTGGCTGCGAGGTCAGGAGAGGAGTTTCTGGCCATCACTCACCGGGAGGAAGTGCATGAACAAGTTTGGGACCCTATTGGCAAGCACAGTGCTGGCGGTTGGTTTTTCCGCGTCAGCCATGGCTGCAGACATCAACCTGACCATTTCAAGCTGGCTGCCGCCATCGCATCCGATCAACGTCGACATGCTCGAAGGCCTCGTTGACATGATGGAAGAAGCCACCGACGGCAAGGTCAGCGGCGAGATCAAGCTGGGCTTGGCTCCTCCGCCGGCGCAGATGGACCTCATTCTCGACGGCGCGGCCGACATGACGATCATTTTCAACGGCTATCAGCCGGGCCGGTTCGTTGCCACGAAGCTGATCGAGCTTCCGGGCTACGAAGGCAATGCCGAGGCCGCATCCGTTGCTTACTGGCGCGTCTATGAAAAGTACCTGGCCCAGCTGAACGAATTCAAGGGAACCAAAGTGGTTGCCCTGACCACACACGGCCCCGGCCAGATCCACTCCAACAAGCCGGTCAACAAGCTGTCTGACCTGCAAGGCCTCAAGACCCGTCTCGGCGGCGGCGTTTCCGCCGATGTCGGAGCTGAACTCGGCCTCATCGGCATTCAGGTTCCTGCCCCCAAGGTCTATGAAACCTTGTCCTCGGGCGCGGCTGATGCCGTGGCCATGAACATGGGTGAACGCCTGAGCTTCAAGCTCAACGAGGTCGCCAAGAATGTGTATGAAATGCCCGGCGGTTTCTACCGCGGTTCGTTTGCGGTCCTCATGAGCGAAGACAAGTTCAACTCGATGCCTGACGACGTCAAGGCCGCGCTCGAGGCAACAGTCTTCGGCGAACCAGCATCGAAGATGATGGGCATCGCCTGGGACGCAAGCGACGTCCGGGCACGCGAGGCCACCATGGCCGCGGGCGACAACAAGATCGTCACCGCCAGCGCTGAAGACCAGGCTGAATTCGCGGAAATGGCTGCGCGCGTGCGCACCAAGGTCCTGGCCGAAATTTCGGCTCTCGGGATCGATGCAGACGCCGCCCACGAAATGGTGGCGTCGACAATGGCATCCTACGGCAAGTAACATCATTGCGGGGGCGCGCTGTCGTGCCCCCGCAAATCTGCCATCAGGGAGCCAATCATGAAACCCATCGCCAGAGCGCTGAACCGGTTGACGGAGTTGCCGATGCTCCTCGCCGCGGCAACATTGTTTGCCCTGATGGTGCTGACATTTGCCGACGTCATCATGCGCTCCACCTTCTCCGCCCCGATTGAAGCGGCCACCGAGCTCACACGCATCGCCATGGCGGTAATCGTCTTTTCCGCGCTCCCGGTCATCTCCGGCAGAGCCGAGCATATCGTCGTCGATCTGCTTGACCCGATCTTTCGCAAAGCCGGTATCGAACGCATTCTCGATGGCCTGGTCACCCTGGTCTGCGGCATCCTGCTCGTCTGGCCCGCCATGCGTTCCTTCGACCTGGCCAACCGCGCCCGGAGTTACGGTGACTTGACCGAATACCTCTCGATCCCTGTCTTCTACATCACATGGTTCATCGCATTCATGACGCTTGTGACTGCAATTACAATGGCGCTTCGCGGAACCATCATTCTGTTCAGGCCGAGCTTGCTGCGAGGCACCAATGATTGAATCTCTTATCGGTTTTGCCGCAGTGCTGGTTCTGGTGCTGCTGCGCATGCCCATTGCCTTTGCCATGGCCATCGTCGGCATGATCGGCATGACCTACGAAACCAACTTCATGGCGGCGATTTCGCTGGTCTCGCGACTGATCATCGACACCAGCCAGGACTACGGCCTGTCGGTCGTCCCGCTGTTCATCCTGATGGGCCTGTTCGTCAACAAGGGCGGCATCAGCCGCGAACTCTACCAGGTCTCCAACGCGTTTCTCGGCCATTTCCGTGGCGGTCTGGCGATGGCCACGATCGTCGCTTGCGGTGGTTTTGCCGCCATTTGCGGATCATCGCTGGCCACAGCCGCCACCATGTCCAAGGTGGTAATGCCGGAAATGCGCAAGCTCGGCTATTCGGATGAGCTGTCCTCGGCGTCCATTGCCGCCGGCGGCACGCTGGGAATTCTCATTCCGCCCTCCGTCATTCTGGTGATCTACGGTCTTCTGACTGAAACCTCCATCGGCAAGCTGTTCATCGCCGGCATCATTCCCGGCATTCTCGGCATCCTGTTTTACCTGGTCGCAGTTCAGATCTCGGTCTACCGCAATCCTGCCGCCGGCCCCGCAGGACGCCGTTTCAGCTTCGTCGAGAAGATGCAGGCGCTCAGTGGCGTCTGGTCGGTGCTTTTGCTGTTCTTCCTCGTCATCGGCGGGCTCTACGGCGCGCTGGATTTCTGGCCGATCCACCTCACCTTCTCCCCCACCGAAGCCGCAGGCATGGGCGCTATGGGCGCTTTCCTGATCGCCCTGTTCCGCGGCACGCTGACGGTCAGGGAAACCATCACCGTTCTCAAGGAAACAGCGGCAACAACCGCCCAGCTGTTCAGCGTTCTGATCGGCGCCTGGATCTTCTCCAACTTCGTCAATTACGCCGGCCTGCCTGAAGGCCTAAAGGAGATGATCACCAGCGCGGATCTGTCACCCTGGCTGGTGATGACGGTTATCCTGCTCATCTACGTGGCGCTTGGCTGTGTCTTCGAGAGCCTGTCGATGCTGCTGCTGACCGTGCCGATCTTCTTCCCGATTGTTGTCGGGCTGGGGTTCGATCCTGTCTGGTTCGGCATCGTCGTCGTGGTGGTCACCGAGATCAGCCTGATCACGCCGCCAGTCGGCCTCAACGTCTTCATTCTCAAGAGCGTGGTCGGCGACATCTCTGTCGGCACCATCTTCAGGGGCGTTACCCCGTTCTGGATGATGGACATCGTCCGGCTGCTGATCCTGGTGCTGTTCCCCTGGCTGGTGCTGTTCCTGCCCTCGCAGATGTAGCCTCCGCCCCGGCGGTTTCGATCCGCGCCTTCGCCAGTACCATCTCGTCAGGCAGCCAGCATCGTGCTGCCTGACGAGCAGCCATGCCAACGAACATTCCCCTTCCCTTACGGAATCACACGGCAAATGCGGACGGACCTGTGCGCCGGTCATGCCGCCTCCGGACGTCTGCCATACTGCCCTGACTTGACCTTGCGCCGGCACCGGCCTATTTTTTGAGTATTCGCTCAAAAAATAGGTGCCCAATGAACCGCCCCGTTTCCCATCGTGATATTTCGGTACCCGAGAACTGGGACCGGCGCGGCCTTCCGGGCTGGACCTATCACAGCCAGGCCTTTCTCGAACTCGAGAAGCAGGAACTCTTCCGCAAGCACTGGCAGATCGCCTGCCATGTCTCGGATCTGCCCGAGTCCGGCAATTACATCGCCTTCGACATGTGCGGCGAGCGGGCGCTGGTGCTGCGCGGAGCCGATGGCGAGGTCCGCGCCTTCCACAACATGTGCCGGCACCGCGGCGCCCGCGTCGTCGCGGATGAACACGGTTCCTGCAAGGGCGCGCTGGTCTGCCCGTTCCACGGCTGGGTCTACAATCTCGACGGCACCCTGCGCGGCGCGGCACGGCCGAAATCCTTCCCCGATCTAGACAAGGTCGAGTTTGGCTTGCAACCACTGGAAGCCGAAATCTGGAACGGCTTTGTCTTCGTCCGGTTCGAGAAAGGCCCGCAGGGTTCGGTCGCCGACATGTTCTCGCCCTTCGCCGGGGAAATCGCCCACTTCGATCTCGACAGCGTGGTGCCCTGCAGCGAAACTTGGACAATGGTTTCCAGGGTCAACTGGAAATCCGTCCGCGACGTCGACAATGAAGGCTACCACGTCGCCCTCGCCCATCCCGCACTGCAGGACCTCTACGGCCGCTCCTATTTCGACGAGCCCTTCGTCAATGGCGTTTCCAGGTCCTACGCCGAATGCAACGAGAACGGCCGGCGCTGGAGTGTCCGCAACTACCTCAAGACCATGCAGCCACGACCGGGCATGCCCGATTACCTCAAGCGTGCCTGGGTCTATTACGGCATGTTCCCCAACGCCGTTATTGCCGTGACACCGGAGTTGGTGCAGTTCTACCAGGAGTTCCCGCTCTCCACCGGCGAGACGCTGCTGCGCGGCGGCATTTATCGGTACCGCGAAGAGACCCGGGAACAGAGGTTGGCGCGCAAGCTGGCCATACGGATTGATTATGAAACCATGGGCGAGGACGTGCGTCTGACCGAGTGGTCAAACGAGGCAATGAATTCAAGCGCCTTCAAGGGCTTTTATCTCTCCGACCTCGAATATGGCGTACGCAGCCATCACGATCACCTCCGTGCAATCCTGCCGGTCAGCACGCTCGAGGAGCGCCCGCACGAAGACAATGTTGCGCGCCTCAATCAGGAGATGACGGACAAGCCCTGAACCATCCGGGTTCTCCGCAAACAAAAACACCCGCCGGCAGATTTACGGGCGGGTGTTTGCATTATCGATCTCCGTGGCAAAACAGGTCTCAGCCCTGCCAGATCCCTTCCTGACGCAGATCGCGCATGGTCCGCGATATGCCCTCGTGCAGGATCCCCGCCATGCTGTCGATCTGGTCGCGGGTAATCACCAGCGGCGGTGACATCACGCACATATGCACCAGCGGACGGACCAGCAATCCCAGTTCCTGGCAATGCTTGTCGATCCGGTTCCCAACTTCGGTGTCGAGCCGGATCGGGTTGTGGCTTTCCCGGTCGGCAACGCATTCGATGCACGCCATCAACCCCACGCCGCGAACTTCACCGACCAGCTCGAGTTCTTCCAGTGCTTTCATTTTTTCATGAAAGTAGGGGGTAATCCCGCGCGTATATTCGAGCAGCTCCTCTTCGAGGATATCGAGGTTTTTCAGCGCCACGGCACAACCGATCGGATGGCTGGAATAGGTCAGCCCGTGCGCATACATCGCTTCCGGATGATTGGACGTGCGCAGGTTGGCAAGCAACCGGTCCGACACCACCATGCCACCGAGCGGAAAGTAACCCGACGTCACTCCCTTGGCGAATGTGATGATGTCCGGCACCACGTCAAAACAGGCTTCCGATGCAAACACATGCCCGAGCCGGCCAAAGCCGGTCACCACTTCGTCGACGATGAACAGGATATCGTTTTCGGTACAGATATCGCGAATGGCCTGGAAATACCCGTCCGGCGGAACGATCACACCGCCCGACGCCATGATCGGCTCGCCAATGAACGCCGCGATATTCTCGGGCCCGTGCGCACGGACCGCGTCTGCGAACTCGGCCACCAGCTGATCGCCAAAATCCTCGAGGCTCATCTCCCTGGGGCGGCGGAAGGGATCAGGGCACGACAGCCGGATCATCATCTCGTCGGCGAAATCCATCCAGTTCCGCGAGCGCTGGCTGCCGTTCAGGCTGGCCGAAAGATAGGTGCTGCCATGATATCCACCTTCGCGGCAGATGATCTTCTTCTTTGCTTCAAGCCCGCGGACATTGTTGTAGAATTGCACGAACCGCAGCGCACTTTCCACCGCCGTCGATCCACCGGTGGTGAAGAACACATGGTCGAGATCACCCGGCGCATGACCGGCGATGCGCCGGGCCAGCTCCGCCGACGGCTCGTTGGTCGTGTACCATGGAGAATTGTAGGACAGCTCCATGGCCTGTTCCTTGAGAACATCGGCCAGCGCCTCGTTGCGGTGGCCAACATTGGTACACCACATTCCGGCCGGACCGTCGATCAGCTTGCGGCCCTTCTCGTCATGCACATAGACCCCCTCGCCCGCGCCCAGCATGCCGCGCGATTCCGCCCCGATCGATCCTGCCGACGGCCAGGGCTGGATCAGGTGATCGACCGCATCCTGCGTGGCATTTTCATAAGGAATGGCTTGTTTTTCGGACATGATGCGGATTTCCCGGGAGGTATGCGCAGCGACGGATCGCGACAGAGATTCTGCGCCATATGGATCTGCTATTGAATGGCTGTTCAGTCAATTTGACAGAAAAACGGCTTGCATTCAACTCTCTTTTGGCCTCAAATCGGGGGGACTTGTTCCGGGCCACACCCGAAAGGACAGGCACCTGGAAAGCCAGCCGGAAACCAGCTGGCAGATCAGTCACGGCGAGGAGCTGCATTTGGATCCGTCTGCCTCCACATTGCCCGTTGAGCGTGCTGCACGCGAGGTGCCGGTCCTGCGGTTCCTGCGCTCGGAGACCGGCAAGGGCTGGCTGACGATTTCCCCGCCATTGCTTTACGCCATGCTTCTGCTGATCGGGCCGATCATCGTGATCGTTGCCAACAGCTTCTGGTCGCAGGATTACCTGACCATCGACCGCACTTTCACGCTTGAAAACTACAAGGCGGCACTGACCGAGCCGATCTACCGCGACCTGTTGATGCGCTCGCTGTTCGTGTCGGTCACGGTCGCCTTCGTCACCGTCATCCTCGCCTACCCGGTCGCCTGGTTCGTCTCCTTTTACGGCGGGCGCTACAAGGGGCTTTGGCTGTTCATCATCACCGTCCCGTTCTGGTCAGGCTATCTGCTTCGAATTCTGTCGTGGAAGGTCATCCTGGGCTACAAGGGCGTGCTCAACACCGGCCTGCTTTCGCTGGGCATTATCTCGGAGCCGCTGAGCTCGCTGATCTACAACGTCAACGCCGTCATCATCACCCTCGCCCACAGCTGGGCGGCATTCGCGATCCTGCCGCTTTTCGTCTCGCTGGAAAAGCTCGACCGCTCCCTTCTCGAAGCAGCAGCGGATCTGGGCGATGGTCCGCTGCGGCGGTTTTTCCGGATCACGCTTCCGCTGACCATGCCCGGCATCATAGCCGCCCTGATGATTGTCATGATCCCGACGGTTGGAGATTACGTCACCCCAAAGCTGGTCGGCGGCAAGGACGGCGTGATGATTGCCAATGCCATTCAGGTTCAGTTCGGCAAGGCCTCGAACTGGCCGCTGGGTGCAGCACTGGCCGTCAGCACCATGGTGATCGTCTCGATGGTCGCGGGCACCATTGTCCTGCTGTTTGCCGGGCTGAAGAGGCTGCTCAAATGAGGTTCCTTCCCACGTCCCGGCGGCTGCTTTCCAGCTACGTGATCATCTATGTGGCGATCCTGTATTTTCCGGTCCTGCTGCTGCCGGTTTTCTCCTTCAATGATTCCGCCACCCCGAAGCTGCCTTTGGTCGGCTTCACCTTCAAATGGTACGAGAGCCTGGCCGGCAACACAGCCATGCATGGCGCGGCCTGGAACTCCCTTATCGTCGGCATCAGCGCGGCGTTTCTCAGCACGGTACTCGGCATTTGCGCCGCCCGCGCCATCACCCGGCATCGCTTCCGCGGCAAGGCCGCCGCCGGCAGCCTGATCATGGCGCCGCTGATACTGCCCGAAATCATCATCGCCATTTCCCTGCTCGTTGTCCTTCTGGGTCTGGGCATGCAACTCTCGCTGATCACCGTCATCCTCGGCCACCTGCTGATCTGCGTCCCCTATTCGGTGACGGTTCTGATCTCCGGTTTCGAAGGCTTCGATCCCAGCATGGAGGAAGCTTCGCGCGACCTTGGCGAAACCGCCTTCGGCACGCTCAGACGCGTCACGCTCCCCATGTTGATGCCATCCATCGTCTCCAGCCTGCTGGTCACCTTCACCATCTCGCTCGACGAATTCATTCTCGCCTTCTTCCTCAGCGGTGCCGAGCCGACATTGCCGGTCTACATCTGGGGTCAACTGCGCTTTGCCGCCAAGCTTCCCAATGTTCTCGCATTGGGCTCCATCCTGATTGCCGCATCACTGGTTTTGCTCACGGCAGCTGAAATGTTCCGCCGCAGGGCCGAACGGAAAATGGCGGTCCGCCCATGAGCATTGCAGCCGATGCGGAACAGCAACCTGACCAGACGGGCCGATTGACCATGACACCCTCACCGATGATCGAAATCCGGAATGTCGACAAGAGCTTCGGCCTGTTCCGCGCTCTCGACACGCTCAACGCCACGATCAGGGAAGGCGAGTTCTTCTCGCTGCTCGGGCCTTCGGGATGCGGCAAGACCACGCTGCTCAGGATGATCGGCGGCTTCGACACTCCATCTTCGGGCGAGATCCTGATCGGCGGCAAGTCCATGGCCGGCATCCCGCCCAATCTCAGACCCACGAACATGGTGTTTCAAAGCTACGCCATCTTCCCCCATCTCAATGTCTCCGAGAACGTGGCCTACGGCCTCAAGCGGTTGCGGCTGGGACGCGAGGAAGAAGAGAGCCGTGTCAGGCAGGCACTGGAACAGGTCGAGCTCTCCGGGCTCGGTCCGCGCATGGGCAACCAGCTCTCCGGCGGCCAGCGCCAGCGCGTCGCCCTCGCCCGCGCACTGGTGATGCGCCCCAAGGTCCTGCTGCTCGATGAACCGCTGTCGGCGCTCGACAAGAAACTGCGCGAGCAGATGCAGGTCGAACTCCGGCACCTGCAGCGCCAGATCGGCATCACCTTCATCCTGGTCACGCATGACCAGTATGAAGCACTGAGCATGTCGGACCGGATTGCCGTGATGTTCGAGGGCCGCATCGCCCAGATCGCCGAACCCAAGGAAATCTACCAGAATCCCGCCACCCGGCAGGTTGCAGATTTCCTCGGTGGCATGAATTTTCTCACATCCTCGCGCCTGTCTGTCAGCGGCAAGGATTTCAGGGCAACGCTTCCCGGCATCGGCGAGATTACCGGCCATCTCTCCGGCAAGGCGATCTCCGATCCGGCCAAGGCAATCATCGGCATCAGGCCCGAGCGTTTGCGCATCGTCTGGGAGGGCGAAACGGCAGACCCGATGATCAGCGGCAAGGTGGTCGACCGCAATTACTTTGGCGAAGTCACTTCGCTGGAAGTCGCCATCGAGGGGCAGGGCCAGAACCTGTCGGTTGTCGAAACCAACGATTTCGGCGCCGACGACATTCCGATCGGTTCGGACATTCGCATCACCTATGATCCGGACGCGTTCGTCATCATGCAAGGCTGACCGACACGGGGATCACCCTGTCAGGTAACCGCCCTGCGGGCCTGCTCAAGTGACGCTCAGATGGAAAAGGCGCCGGAAACCCCGGCGCCTTCTTGGCTTCAATCTGATTGGCAAGTGCAATCAGTACCCGGCCTTGATCTTCTCGAATTCGGCGATCATTTTCTGCTTCAGCTCCACCGGAACCGGTGACTGGAACAGCGTCTTGTCGGCAAAGGCCGCAACGTCGCCATACCCGGCACCTTCCAGCGTTTCCGCATCGATCGCGCCCATGCCCTTGGCATTGGAGTGGCCATACCCCCATTCGGAAACGATGTAGGACGACACCGCCGGATCAAGCGTGGCATTGATATAGTCATAGGCCTTGTCTTCGCTGCCTTCGCCATCCTCAAGCAACACATAACCGCACACCCAGGTGGACAGGCCTTCATCCGTGTCCTTCTTGATCGCCACAGGCACGTCGTCTGCCATCAGCGTGGTCGCGGTTTCATTCCAGGCCCAGGCCAGGTCAACCTCCTCGCCGGCCATCGCCTGGCTCAGTTCGGTGTTGTCGGTCCAGTACAGGCGCACATTCTTGTGCACGTCGCGAAGGAAGGCTGACGCCTCTTCGAACTGCGCATCCGTCATCCTGGCCCAATCGGTCAGGCCGATGGCAAGTGAGGCCAGCGCATAGGCATCGTCAACATTGTCGCCGATGGACACGCGGTCCTTGAACTTGGGATCCGCAAAAGCCGACAACGATGTGATGTCGGCCTCGTCCACCTTGTCGGTGCGGTAGGTCAGTGCGGTGTTGCCCCATTCGAACGGCACCAGCCAGGCCTTGCCGTCTTCTGTGGTCATCAGATCCTTCATCGCATGAAAGCCGGGCAGGATATTGTCCCACTCGGAAATGCGTGACGTATCGAGTGGCTTGAGCAGGCCGGCATCACGCCACTTGACCACGCTTTGCGAGCACGGGTGCGCGACATCGGCCTTGAAACCCGTTCTCAGCTTCTGAAACGCTTCCTCTTCATCGCCGAAGAAGGCGAAAGTCGGCGAATCCCCGTGCTTCTCGACATAGGCCGGATGAAATGCCGGGTCTTCATAGCCTGCCCAGTCAAACACTGTCAGCTCACTGTCCCCCGCCGTTGCGGCCATCGGCGCAACACTGAGCGACAAGGCAATGGCGAAACTGGAAATCATGCCTCTGGACGTTTTCTTATGCATTTTTGTCTCCTTCATTGATCTTCTGGCTGAAGTCTCAACGGCGTACCGTCACCTGAAAAGTGCTTTGGAAAAATCGTGCCCAGTGTATCGAGAGCGACCTTGAGCGCAGTCTCGCGCTTGTAATCCTTGCCGAACAACATCATCCGCAGCCACAGGCCTTCCTGCATCGCGTAGATCGCATCGGCCGTGCTTTGCGCATCGAAGGCATAGCCGCCCTCATCCTTGGCTTGCCGGCACATCTGGGCCAGTGTGGTGCGGTACTTGTCGTCCCGCTCCCATGCCAGCTTCTGATAGGTCGGCCGTGACTTGGCTTCGGTGATCAGCGCAAACCAGGCAGCAAGCTTGCGGTGCGTGCAGATCTTGCGGTCGAGGTCGGCTGTCACCATCGCCAGCAATTGCGAAGCCGTGTCGCTCTTCGCCTTGCCCACCATCGCCAGCCAGTTGGACGTGTACTCATCCTGCAGGTACCTGATGGTTTCACTCAGCAGGTTGTCCTTGCTGGTGAAATGGAAATTGACGATCCCCCGCGACAACCCGGCGCCATCGGCCACGTCGGCAAGCGTCGTTGCCGCATAACCGCGCTTGGCCAGTGAATCGATCGTCGCATTGATCAACTGCTCTCGCCGCAATGCCTTGGGTTCGCGTCTCCGCGCCGCTTCCGTTGCGGGCGCCGCGGTCTCGTTCTTACGTCCTTCGCTCAGGGTCTCGATCCTTCTTCATGGCATTGAGTGTGCATCTGGCCTGGTACCGAACAGATGGGTCGGACAGTGTTCGCCGCTGTCGAGCACCGTCTGCATGGCGCTCCAGGTCCTGATGTTCTTGTCGACATAATCGGCGCCGACTGCCTCGGCGACCGGGCCATACAATGGGCCCTTGAGCCGCTCGAGTTCAACCCGTGCCACCTCGCGATACCATTCATTGCGGTTGAGTGTCCGGACATCGGTGAAGCCGGCCTTTTCCATGGCCGCCTCATAGCGCCGGGCAGACGCCATTCCGAAACTCAACCCCTCGGCAGCGAGATATGCCCGCATCGCATCGGATGGTTCGCCATCATGCGATGTCATCCAGTCGCTGGCGGCAAACCGGCCACCGGGCCTGAGCACACGGTAAATGTCTTCAAACAACGCTTCCTTGTCAGCCACATGAATGAGCGCGTCCTTGGAGAACACCACGTCAAAGCTTTCGTCGGCGAAGGGAAGCGGCCCCGGCGCACCGCGCACGAACCGGGCCCGGTCCGCAAGCCCCTGCTCTGCCGCCCGCTTCATCGCCAGGTCGACAACCGGCTGCTCGACATCAAAGCCGACAATGCCCGCTGGCTGATAGTGTCGCGCCAGAAACAGCGTGATGCCACCCGACCCGCAACCGATGTCGAGCACCTGCCTGCCCGCAAGATCCATATCGGCGACGACCCGGCGCACTTCATCAGGACCGCCCGGCGACAGGAAGCCCTCGCCCCACAACGCCTCGAGAAACCGGATCGCCGTATCGTCATATTCCGGCACAGCCCCCTCCGGAGGATTTCCGGCAAGGGGCTTTGGTGCAGAAGCGGGAAGGCCATCCATCATGATGGGTCGTGTTCCTCGTTCAAACGGTTTTGCGAATTATTGGCGCAAAGCACCATCAATGCAACAAATTTGTTGAACGTTCATTCAATAGCGATCATCCGCCAAACATCCTGTCAACTCTGCGGATCCGGCTGTCGTTGAAATTTCGCACCCTCGTCACTCCAGTCGGAGCAACGCGGACAGCAATCTGGACAGAGAGTGTTCAGCAAGCCCGGCTAGCGCCGCTGTGTTCAAAAACGGTGCGCATGGTCCGGAATGAGAAGGCGCAGATGCGCGAATGCCGCTTCGAGCGCTTCCTCGCGCGTTAGCGGATGGCCCTGCATATGCATCTGCAGCCACAACCCGTCGGTAAAGGCGTCGATGGACTGGGTCAGCAGTTCCGGGTCCGGCCCGCCCGACACCGCCACCAGATCGCGGCAACTCGAAAGCATCGCATCGTTTCGCTCGATCTCTGCTTCCACGCAAATCTTGTTGTAGAGCGGCTGTGCTCCAGCTTCGCCCCAGAACGAGAACCACAGCGCAAGCTTGGTCTGGCTGCAGATCTCGGGGCTGAAATCGACCCGGATCAGTTGCAGGATCCGGTCCAGCGGATCAGGTGTGGCAATCGCTTCACGCCAGGCTTCCCGGTACTCCTGCAGCATCCGCGACAGGGTTTCGGTCAGCAGCCGTTCCTTGTTCTTGAAATGAAACACCAGCACACCCTGCGACACACCGGCCGCAGCGGATACACTGGCGAATGTCGTACCGCTGATGCCCTGCCGAGCCACCACTTCAACCACAGCCTCGATCACCCGCGCCTGTGTGCGAATGCTGGTCGGAGACACCCTTTGTGTATCAGCCCCTTGCGTCATGCCGAATCTCTAACGCACAGGAAAGAAAGATGACAGAACAAATTTTTTGACTGAACGCTCAGTTTATTCTAGCCTTGTTTTTTCTCATTCCCGGGGCGGCTGATGAAATATGACGCGATCATCGTAGGGGCCGGACACAACGGCCTGACCGCCGCCTGCTTCATGGCCCGGGCCGGACTGAAAACACTGATCGTCGAAAAGGAAGATCACGTCGGCGGCGCCGCTGTCAGCCTGTCGCTGACGCCGGGTTGGACCTATTCCAACTGCTCCTATGTCTGCTCGCTGCTGCGTCCCGAAATCATCCGCGCGTTGGAACTGCCCAAACACGGTCTGCAAGTGATCCCCTATGAGGGCGGCGGCGTGTTCAACTCCAAGGGCGAATATTTTGCCTACATGTCCGACCATGACGCGCTGCGCCGCGAGCTGATCCGCCATTCGCCACGCGATGCCGATGGCTATGAACGCTACTCCCGCGCGGTGATGCGCCAGTGCAAGTTCATCAAGCCGCTGCTATTACGCACCGCACCTGACCCCGCGTCGCTGAAGCCGCGCGACATCTCGGAGCTGCTCTACATCCTCAAGCGGTTTCACAATCTCGGCGCCCGCGAGATGGCCGAGACTGTCCGCTTCTGGACCATGTCGATCGCCGAATATCTCGACCAGTATTTTGAAACCCCGATGATCAAGGCTTACATTGCCGGTTCCGGCATCATTGGCACCGGCCTCGGCCCCTACTCTCCCGGCACGGCTTACGTGCTGCTGCATCATTACATGGGCGAAGTCGACGGCGCCATCGGCGCATGGGGGTTTGCCCGCGGCGGCATGGGCTCCATCACCCAGGCCATGGCCCGCTCGTTTGAAGCCTCGGGCGGTGAAATCCGCACTGGCTCCGGACTTGACCACTTCACCATCCGCGACGGCAAGGTGCGCGGCGTGGTGCTCGAAAATGGCGACGAGCTGGAGGCTGAAACGGTGGTCTCGGGCATGGATGTGCGCCGCACCTTCATCGACCACACCGCGGAGAACGAACTGCCGCAGGATTTCGTCAAAGGCGTCAAGCGCTACCGCTTCCGTGGCTCATCGGGAAAACTCAATGTCGCGCTCGACGGCATGCCCACCTTCACCGGCGCGCCGAAGGATGTTGCGTTCCTGCGCGGTGATCTGCATTTCCTCGATGACATGGCCGAGATCGAACGCGCCTATGACGACTGGAAGGACGGCCGCTGGTCGGCCAGCCCCTATGTCGACTTCCTGATCCCGACCCAGATCGACCCGACCATGGCCCCGCCCGGCAAACACTACGCCACGATCTTCGTGCAATACGCGCCTTATCAGTTGGCGAGCGGCGAATGGGACGACACCAACCGCGAGGCCTTCGCCGAAACCGTGATCTCCAAGATCGAGCGCCACAGCCCGGATTTCCGCAAGCTGATCGTCCACAAGGAAATCCGCACGCCCAAGGACATCGAGGATCAGGTTGGCCTCACCGAGGGCAACATCTTCCAGGGTGAACTGACCTTCGACCAGCTTCTGTTCAACCGCCCGGTGCCCGGCTACGCCCAGTACCGCTCGCCGATCAAGGGGCTCTATATGTGCGGCTCGTCCACCCATCCCGGCGGCGGCGTCATGGGCGCGCCCGGCGCCAATGCGGCGCGTGAAGTGCTGAGCGATCTTGGCCACAAGATCGACATGGGGTTGTCGGCATGAGCGGGCGCTACGACGCAATCATCATCGGCGCAGGCCACAATGGCCTTGTTGCCGCAGCCATGCTGGCCCGCAAGGGCCGCAAGGTGCTGGTGCTCGAAGCCCGCGATCATCTCGGCGGCATGCTCGGCGACGCCAGTTTCCGCGTCGCCCCCCTGCCCTATGCGCTTCGGCCGGAGATCATCCGATCGCTCGGCCTCCCCGCCCAATTGATGGGCACATCAAAACCGGTCGAGACCATCGCCTTCAATCCCGACGGGCCATCGGTCACGGTTCTGGGCGCCCGCACCATCGGCCTCGCCCCGGAGGCAGCCGAGGCCTACGCAACCCTTCACGCTCGCCTCGGCCGCCAGTCCAAGGCGCTTGGCGTGATGATGCTTCAACCACCGCCGGGATTGGGCAAGGCCAGTTTTGGTGAAATGACCGCGCTCGCCCGCATGGCGTTGAAGATGCGCCTGCTCGGCAAGACCGAAATGCGCGACCTGTTGCGCATCATTCTCTCCAACGTCTGGGATCTGCTCAACGACGAGATCGGCGACGGACCGCTGGCCGGGGCTCTGGCAATGGACTCTACCCTCGGCGGTGCCATGGGCCCACGCTCGCCCGGCACGGTTCTGACATTGCTCTA
>Ga0209345_10001180_pt1 | contig 31838 bp, 31 predicted proteins | sample Cruoilmetagenom7_FD_187294 | JGI IMG/M metagenome (GOLD analysis project Ga0209345, IMG submission 187294) | Oil polluted marine microbial communities from Coal Oil Point, Santa Barbara, California, USA - Sample 7 (SPAdes) (version 2) | ecosystem: Environmental > Aquatic > Marine > Oil seeps ...
AGAGATAAAAGGGAAAGAACTTGAGATAAATATGAAGATAAAAGCCCTATCAGCAGATGTTTTCGGGATAAATTTATTTAAGAGCAAGAGTAGTGCTAACAAATTTACTATAAGAGTTGTAGGTGATAATGTATATGCTGGTGATACGGTTATCCCAATAGGAAATAAAAATAAGAAGGACAATCTTAAATTTAGAATATTCATTGATAATTCAGTTGTAGAACTGTTTATCGATGATGGAAAGAGATGCTTAACCAAGGTTTTCTACCCTGCTCATGATGGAGAATATATAGAAATATTTTCGGAAAGAGGTTCAATTAGAGTTGAAGAGTTTGGAGTTTGGAAATTAAGTTTGTAAAATATAATTTATAATGGGGGATTTTATGGAAACAGGTTTAACTAATTTAAGCAGGTTTTTATTAGAGGAGCAGAGAACATTTACACAAGCTTCAGGGGATCTTACCCTTATTTTGCAACAGATTGCACTTGCTGGTAAGCTTATTGGGGCACAGGTCAGTAGAGCTGGTATTGTTGATATTCTTGGCGAGGCATCCTCAAAAAATATATTTGGTGAGATGCAACAGAAACTTGATCTATTTTCTCATAATACAATGATTAGTGTTTTGGACCATATCGGGAAATTGTGCGGGATGGCATCGGAGGAGTCTGACAATCTTATAAGAATACCTACCAAACACCCCAGTGGGAAATATTTGGCAGTTTTTGATCCTCTGGATGGCTCCAGTAATATCGACGTAAATATCAGCATAGGAACAATTTTTGGCATTTACCGTAAACTTGATGACAAAACTGAAGGGTGCAACGAAGAAGATTTTCTGCAGCCTGGCAAAGAGCTTGTTTCTGCAGGATATATAATATATGGTTCAAGCACCATGTTTGTATATTCCACAGGGTGTGGAGTGAATGGTTTCACACTGGATCCTGGACTTGGGGAGTTTATCCTTTCTCATCCAAATATTAAAATACCTGAATGTGGAAGCATATATAGTGTGAACGAGGCATATCGCAATACCTGGGATTCTGTGATAAGGAATTTCATAAGTCATATAAGAAAAAATAAGAATAGAAGATATAGATCAAGATATATTGGAGCTTTGGTGCCTGATTTTCACAGGAATTTGCTGAAAGGAGGAATATTTATGTATCCTGGAGATAGCGTAAACCCTGAAGGTAAGTTAAGACTTCTTTATGAAGCTAATCCTATGGCTTTTATTGTAGATCAGGCCGGAGGGAAGGCTACCAATGGTAAAAATGACATATTAGACATTAAGTTGAATAGCATCCATCAGAGGACTCCCCTTTTCATAGGATCAAAATATGAAGTAGAATTGTTGAGGAAAATGTTAAATGAGGAGGTAAAGGTATAGCTTATGTTTATAGGAGCGCATCAGTCTATAGCAGGTGGAATATATAAAAGCATTGAAAGGGCAGTTGCAGATGGCTGTGAATCTTTGCAGGTTTTTGTAAAAAATTCAAACAGATGGGTAGGAAAAGTTCTTACTTCAGATGAAATCGAAAGATTTAAAGCATTAGCATCAGATTTTGGTAAAGAGAAAATATGCTCTCATGCTTCCTATCTCATAAATCTAGCTTCACCTGATATTAAAATGTATGAAAAATCTATTGATGGCATGTGTGAAGAGCTTGAAAGATGCACTAAGCTGGGCATTAAATACTATGTTATTCATCCGGGATCTCATTTAGGAGAAGGTGAAAAGAAAGGTGTAAATAGAATTATGGAAGCGTTAGACATCGTTTATAGCAATAATAATTTTAACACTGTGACTTTATTAGAAACGACTGCAGGACAGGGGACAAATCTGGGGTATAAACTGGAACATATAAAGGATATAATAAGTGGCAGTTCAGCAAAAGATAAACTAGGAATTTGTCTTGATTCCTGCCATATGTTTTCAGCTGGTTATGATATAGTAGGGGATTATGAAACTGTTATGCAACGTGTTTTTGATATGTTTGAAGAAAAAGTAAAAGTTATACATATAAATGATTCTAAAAAAGAATTCGGAAGCAGACTTGACAGACATGAGAGGATTGGAAAAGGTACGATTAAAATTGGATTTTTTGATAAATTAGTGAACGATAAAAGATTTGATAATATTTTGGGTGTACTGGAAACGCCTTTGAATAAAGGTGAATCATATTTAGATGAAGTCAATATACTGAAAAAACTTAGAAACAAAAAAAACCTTTAAAAGTCCAAATATATATTTATACTATTGTCTTTGTAATTTATGCTAAATTGGTGGAGGCATCTTATGAATGCTCTTTTAGTTATAGATATGCTTAATGATTTTGTGATGGAAAATGCTCCCTTGTATGTAAAAGATGCAAGACGGATTATACCTTGTATTGTGGAAGAAGTCAAAAAAGCCGAAGAAAATCATTATCCCGTTGTTTATATTTGTGATGCTCACCTAAAGGATGATGAAGAGTTTAATATTTGGCCGTCTCATTGTATAGGGGGATCATTCGGTGCTGAGGTTATAAAGGAGCTAAAACCTTCCCAGAGAGATATTGTTATAAAAAAAACAAGGTATTCAGGTTTTTTTAAGACGGATCTTGACAAAATTTTAAAAAAACTAGGGATAGACAGGCTTGTAGTTACAGGACTTATGACTAATGTATGTATTTTATATACAGTAGCAGACGCTGTAAGCCTGGGGTATAAGGTTGTTGTGCCTGAAAAGTGTGTGATCTCTCTTGATAAAAATTCTCATAAATTTGGATTGGAGCAGTTAAAAACTGTTCATCACGCGGAGGTAAGATGAGTGAATTTTCTGAAGAAGCAGAGATCCTGAAGAAGATCTTGGCTCCTGAAAAAATAGAAGAGACGCATATCTCCTATGCATTTCTTACAAAAGATAGGGTTTATAAACTGAAAAAAAAAGTTGATTTCGGATTTTTAGACTATACTCAGAAAAAAGGGAGAAAAAAATTTTGTATGCTTGAAAAATCTTTAAATGAAAGATTTGCTAAGGGAATTTATGAGAGGGTTTTGAAAATTGTAAGGTATGATAAAAAATTTTCCCTTGTGCCGATGGAAAACACCCTTGTCCCTATCGATTACGTTGTAGAAATGAAAAGAATCCCTGACAAGAATTTTCTTCATAACAGAATTTCCAGTGATGAAATATCGGAAGAATTTTTATCTAACCTGGGTGTTAGTATTGCTTCAATATTGAAATCAATAAAGCCTAAGGTTAGCTTTGCGGAAGAATATGGGAGTTATGAGGTAATTAAAAAGAATTGGGTAGAAAATTTTGAACAAACAGAACCATATATTGGTAAATATATTAATGAAAAATATTATAAATATATTAAACATGAAATATTTAAGTTTATGGAAACCAATAAAGATTTATTTAAAAAGAGAGTAAACAATGGATATGTTATTGATGGCCATGGTGATTTAAGATTAGAGCATGTTTATTTCGATAATGAGAAGGTTGGGTTGATCGATTGTATTGAATTTAATAATCGTTTTAGGTGTAATGATGTTGTAGCAGATTTTGTTTTTTTATGTATGGAGCTTGACCAGAAGGGGTATTATGACTATTCAGATGGATTGCTTGCAGGTTTTCTTTCAGTATTTGACGACATTTCAAGCAGAAGGCTTGTAAATTTTTATAAATGCTACCGCGCTTTTGTGCGTGCCAAGGTGACCTGTTTTCTACTTGATCAGAAAGATGAAAAATGGCCAGGCTTTGGAGATAAATATGAGGAATTAGTCAGGCTTGTGGATTTAAGTCTGGCATATGCTTATAATATGGTGGATATAAAAACAGTTGTTTTCTATGGGTTAATGGGGGCAGGAAAAAGTAAAAATGCTCAGGAATTTTGTAGTAGATTTGCATCTTATTATTTAAACAGTGATATGGTGAGGAAAAAAGAACTGGGGATACCGATGACAAAAAAAGTGTATATAAAATTTGGGAAGGGTATTTATTCAGATGATATATCACTAAACATATACAATAGGTTGGGTGAGCAGGCAAGCGCCAAAAATGATCTGTGTAGGATGGTTGTTGTAGATGGAAGTTTCTCAAGGATCAAGTTTCTTGAGAAATTTGTTGATGAAAGAGTTTTTGCCATCAGAAGAATAAAATGCTCAGCTCCTGATGATGTCTTAATAAAAAGGTTAGAGGAAAGAGAAAAAGGAAAGGAAACATCTGTGTCTGATGGGAGAGTTGAGATATTTTATCAGCATAAGGAGTCTTTTGAGGACATAGGGTATAATATTATGCTTGATACGGCAGATGAACTTAAAAAGCATCCTGATCAAATTATCTCTTATTTAATTGAAAATGAGACATAATTTTACAATTAAGAGCGTTAATTCCCCTTTTGAGGATTCAGCTTTTTTTGTCAGAAATGTGTATAAAAGACAGGCTTTTTTGCTTGATTGTGGGAGGCTAGGGAATATAAAGAACACAGAAGTTTTAAGTGTTTCTGATATTTTTATTAGCCATACACATATCGATCATTTTTATGGTTTTGACAGAATATTAAGAAGTTTCTTAAGATCAGAAAAAAAAGTCAGGCTATTTGGACCTCTCGGGATCATAAAAAATATTGAGGGTAAACTAGCATCTTATACATGGAATCTGGTTGAAAACTACACGTTTTCTTTAGAGGTTGTAGAACTTAATAACACAGGATCATATAGGACCGCATTATACGCAGCAAAAAATCGCTTCAAGCCATTTTATGGTGTTTATACTGCTGATGTTATTAATCTGGGAGATGGTTTTACTTTAGAATTTGAATTTTTTGATCATGGGATACCTACAGTCGGTTATAGAATAAAAGAGTTCATTCATGTGAATATAAAAAAGGATGAGCTTGATAAATATGGATATTTACCTGACCCTTGGCTTAATGAGCTAAAGTCCAGATTAAGAGCGGGTGAAAATATAGAAAATCCTATTAATGTTAAAACTGTTAAAGGAATCATCAAGACTACGTTAGGAGAATTGGAAAAAAGACTTGTAATATACAAGCCTCCACAGGACATAAGTTATATTACTGATTTTGCTCCCACATATGAAAATTATAGTAAAGCTGTTAAATTTGCTTATAACAGTTATATTTTGTTAATTGAAGGGATGTTTTTGAAAGAAGATATTCTCCATGCAATTGATAAAAAACACAGTTCTCTGGAATTATCCAAAGGGATTTTCCTTAATTCACATTCTAAACATGTAAGATTCTTTCATTTTGCTCCTAAATATGCAAAAAATAAGGAGGAATTTTTTAAAAGGCTCTATAATGGTATAGCAGATCGAGTTATTTGACACACCATAGGTTATTTTTTAAATATTAACATTACCTTATCTCAAAACAATTAAAATTTTCTAAATTATTTAAGTTCTGAACTATTACGTTATTCACCCTTGATAAAATGGGACCTTCCTTTGCGTATTCTATAAGTTTTTCTAACTGACATTCTGTTCCTGATGCCACTATTTTAACAGTTCCACCCGGCAAATTTTGTACATATCCTTGAAGCTCCAAAGATTTTGCTATAGTATAAATAAACGCCCTGTATCCAACACCCTGGACATAACCAGTTACTATTATCTGTAGTAATTTCATATTAATAACATAACGACTTAACCAGCAGTTTACAATGTTGGTTTTTCTATTGTCAACCCAAAATAGAAATGAAAAGATGACAAATAATAAAAAACTCTGTAAATTAAAGAAGATGAGGGCCCAAATGTCAAACGTACCAATATACCAGCCGTTATATAGCGTACTACTTGGCGTGGGAAGGGAATTTTAGATGATTTAGGGGTTCCTTATCATCTTTTATATAAATGGTGGAGCGGATATTTGAAAGAAGGTGAAGATATTTCCCATTTTATAACTGTCTTATCTACCGATATTGAAACTGTTGCTCCAACGTGGTAATGTCTCTATTTCCATTTTTGGCTGACAAATATAGGTTTAACCCTTGATAATAATAGTTGTATGAGATATCATCTTGCCGTTTATTGTGAACGCTAGCACGAGTGTTTATTATGGAGTTTTGATATGAAGTTTCTGTCCAAAACTTATATAAAGAGTCATGAAGTACAATCTGACCTATATGTTCGATTTCCTCATTTGGTTAGAATATTTCAAGATGCGGCATTTGAACATTCCAACAGTGTTGGCGCAGGAGTAAGTGAGCTTATTAAACAAGGATTGGCATGGGTTTTATATTCAATGTATATTGAAGTATATGATTACCCAAAATTAAATGACAAGATAACTACAATTACGTGGAGTAAAGGCAAAAAGGGAATTACTTCAGAGAGAGATTATCAGGTTTTCTCGGGGAATAAAAAAATAATTTTAGCTTCAACCACCTGGGTTTTGTTAGATCTTGGAAAAAGGAAAGCAACTAACATTCCGGAGGAGATAGTATCTGTTTATAAACCGGAAAAGTTTAATGTTTTTCCAAGAGCAGCTAAAATATTTCCATATGATAAGAATATTAGTTACGAGTTCAGTTATAAATTCCAAACTCGTTTTCTGGATCTGGACTCAAATAACCATGTTAATAATATAACATATATTGATTATATTTGTACTGCAATATACAGGGTATTGCAGGAACATGTGTTTATCAGCAATTTTAATATAACATATAAAAAAGAGATCACTATAGATGTGGAGAACGTGGAAATCCAGTTGAGTAAGAGTCTTAATGAATTTTATTTCAGAATAACCAGCGGGAATACTCTTTTTGCTTTTGGCCGTGTTGTTTATTATAACAAGTAGTTTCTTCCTCTTTACATACGATAAGATTTTTCATTATAATGATATATAATATATAATTGAGAGGGGTAATATGTCAGGTCATAGCAAGTGGGCTAATATAAAGCATAAAAAAGCGGCGCAGGATGCAAAGAAAGGTAAAGTTTTTACAAAAATAGCACGCGAATTAACTGTGGCTGCCAGGGAAGCTGGAGGAGATGCAAGCAGTAATCCTAGATTAAGACTTGCTTTGGAAAAAGCAAAAAGTGTCAATATGCCTAAGGAAAATTTGGAAAGAGCTGTAAAAAAAGGGACTGGCGAAGGTGCGGATACTCATTATGAAAGCGCTATTTATGAGGGATATGGTCCGGGAGGAGTTGCAATATTAGTTACCGCTTTAACGGATAATAAAAATAGAACTGTGGCAGATGTAAGGAAGGTGTTAAACAAGCGTGGCGGAAGCATGGGAGAAGCGGGATGTGTATCATGGATATTTGAAAAAAAAGGTATTGTATACGTGAGAAAGGATATTATTGATGAGGATGCTTTATTAACGGTGGCGCTTGATTTTGGAGCCGATGACGTCAGTACAGAAGGCGATTCATATGAAATTATTATAGATATTGATAAATATGAAAGTTTGAAAAATGCCTTTATAGAAAATAATATAAGGATAGACACATCAGTTATTTCAATGGAGCCTAAAAATAGCATTGAGATTGATAAAAGTTCTGCAAAAAAACTTTTTGATATGATAAATGAGCTTGAAGATTTGGATGATGTTCAGGAAGTATATACTAATGTTGATGTAAATGAATCAATAATGGAAGATATAAACGTATAATATTTATGATAATCATGGGAATTGATCCTGGACTTAATCAAACTGGCATAGGACTGCTTAGAATAAAAAGGAAGCAGATGGAGTATGTCGCTCATGTTTTAGTAAAAACAAGTGCAAAGGACAGTTTTATTATGAGGTTAGGCAATATATGTGAAAAAATAGCACATACAATCGATCAGTATGAACCAAAATATGCTGCGGTCGAGGATATTTTTTATGCTACTAATATAAAAACAGCTATTGTGCTTGGGCAGGTAAAAGGCGCTATAATCGCAAATCTTATCGGGAAAGGGGTAAGTATTTTTGAGTATTCTGCTTTGCAGATAAAGAAATCTGTTGTTGGATATGGTAAGGCAGATAAGAATCAGGTTAAAAAACTTGTAGAAATTCATTTAAAAAAATCATTTGATGGGGTCCCTTACGACTGCACGGATGCTCTGGCATGCGGTGTTTGTTTAGGGCTAAATATCTCTAGCGCTGTTTTTTGATCTTTGAAATTATGAAAAAGATTGACGGTTTGTATTTAAAAGTTGATATACTAGGGGGAAATATTGATCTATAAAGTTAATGGGAAACTTGCAGAAAAGGATCCTTTGTTTGCTATTGTGAACATTGGTGGAATCTTTCTTGAAATACATATAACACTAAATACATATTCGAAGTTGCCTTTGATTAATTCGGACGTGGACTTTTTGACCCATTTGATTGTTCGTGAAGATGGGTTTACTTTATACGGATTTCTTGACCTAGAGGAGAAATCCCTTTTCTTAAAGTTGACAAAGGTATCAAAAATAGGCCCAAAGCTTGCAGTTGCACTCCTGTCCGGTGTAGATCCCTGTAAGCTTAGGAATGCTATAATACATAATGAAATAGCTATATTATCTTCAATCCCTGGCATAGGCAAAAAAACTGCTGAAAGAATTGTTTTGGAACTAAAGGATAAATTGGAAACAGATGTTTTATATGATGCAGAAGATAAGCCTCAGGTTTTTGATGACGTTATAAGCGCCTTAGTAAATCTTGGATATAAAAAGATAGAATGTCTAAACGCAATAAAAAAAGTACCTGAAGATATAAAAGATTTTGAGAAAATATTAAAATACTGTCTTAAGTTGATTTCTAAGAAATAACGATTATGTTATGAGTGTAAGATTATAAGGTATTGATATGGATATGGATATGGATAAAGAAGAAATCTTTTCTGATAATAGTTTTGCAGAAGATAACAATTTTGCAATAAGACCTACAGCGATTGATGATTACGTAGGACAGGATAAAATAATTGAAAATTTAAAAGTATTTGTTAAAGCTTCTATGCTCAGGAATGAAACGCTAGACCATTGTTTATTATATGGCCCCCCTGGCTTAGGGAAAACTACCCTGGCTCATATAATATCTAATGAACTTTCTGTCAATATCAGAGCAACAAGTGGCCCTGTGATAGAAAAAGCTGGCGATTTGGCTGCTATAGTCACTAATCTATCAGATAGGGATGTTTTGTTTATTGATGAAATACATAGATTGCATCCTTCAGTGGAAGAAATATTGTACCCTGCGATGGAAGATTATAAGCTTGATTTGGTAATAGGGCAGGGACCTGCAGCACGCACTATAAAAATAGATCTTGAAAGGTTCACGTTGATAGGCGCAACAACGAGATTGGGACTTTTAACTTCACCGCTTAGAGATAGATTTGGTATCACTTTTAGATTAGATTTTTATTCAATGGAAGAATTAAAAAAAATTGTGATCAGAAGTTCAGGGCTATTAAACGTGGAAATAAATAATCAAGCTGCATTTGAAATTGCTAGAAGAAGCAGGGGAACACCAAGGATTGCAAATAGACTTCTAAGAAGGATTAGAGATTACGCCCAGCTATATAATTCCGGTGTTATAGATCTTGACACAGCAGTTACGAGTCTGGGCAAGCTTGATATCGATTCAGAGGGGCTAGATCTGTCTGACAGGAATTTGATGGATGCCATTATTATAAAATATGATGGCGGCCCTGTGGGAGTAGATACTTTAGCCGCAAGTATTTCAGAAGAAAAGGGAACTATTGAAGACGTTATAGAACCATTTCTTATATATAAAGGATTTTTGAAAAAGACTTCAAAAGGGAGGGTTGCCACAAGGCTAGCATATAAGCATATGAACCTGCCTTACAAGAAGACCCTCCATGAATCTTCCATAGAAGATTTTATAGAGTAAAAATGCCAAAAATTAGAAATAAGTTTGTTTGCCAGAATTGTGGGTATGTATCTTATAAATGGATTGGGAAATGTCCTGATTGTGGCAAATGGAACAGCTTTAATGAAGAAGTGGTGGAAGATGTAAAGAAAGATAAAAAGTATAATTATGATACTGCCCCTCTAAAATTAAAAGAAGTCCAGGGGCTTGAAACTGCAAGAACATACACCGGTATAGGTGAACTTGATCAGGTGCTGGGCGGAGGCATCGTTAAAGGATCGGTAGTGCTGATAGGCGGAGAACCAGGAATAGGTAAATCCACCATTATGTTGCAAATTGCATCTATACTAGAGGGCAAAAATAAAAAAGTACTATATGTTTCAGGAGAAGAATCTGCATATCAAATAAAACTGAGAGCAGATAGATTGGAGCTTAAATCACTGGATCTCACGATCCTAACAACCAATGTTTTAGAAGCGAGCTTAAATTTCATAGATAAAGAATCTTTTGAATATTTAATTATTGATTCTATACAGACGGTATATTCTGATAATTTGAATGCACCTTCAGGAACAGTCAGCCAGGTTAAACATATTACTTATAAGTTGGTGGAGTTAGCCAAATTAACAGGGATCACAGTTTTTATTGCGGGGCAGGTTACAAAAGAGGGTACGATTGCAGGACCGAAGGTAATGGAGCACCTTGTGGACACAGTTTTGTATTTTGAAGGAGATTATAATAAAGGTTTTAGAATATTAAGATCGGTTAAAAATAGATTTGGTCCAACAAATGAAGTAGGTATTTTTGAGATGGGGGAAAAGGGATTAACGGGTATTTCGGAAAGAAGACTATACAGCGGGAACAACAACTCTCCAGGCAGAGTATTGACAACTGTAATGGAAGGATCAAGAATTTTTATTGTTGAGATACAATCTCTTGTGTGCAACACTTATTTTAATTTCCCCAGAAGAAATCCTACTGGATTTGATCTAAATAGACTGCATATGCTTATAGCAATATTGGAAAAGAAGGGAGGGCTTGCCATATCTTCATCAGATGTGTACTTGAATGTGGCTGGTGGATTAAAGATAAATGAAACAGCAGCTGATCTGGCTGTTTTGGCAGCGATGATATCATCTTTTAAAGAGGTGATTATTCCTGAAGAGTGTATTTTTATTGGGGAAATTAGCTTGAGTGGTCAGGTAAGTAATGTTTCAAATATCGAAAGTAGATTGCATGAGGCTGCAAGATTCGGGATAAAACGGGTTTTTTATTCGGGCTCTGAACCAGATTTTAAAAATCTCAAATTTGATAAAATTGAAAATATCAGTGATTTAATTTCCGCTATATAGTAACAGTAATTTATATTACAAGAACCTTTGCTCCTTCTATGCTCCCTTTTTTGAGTTGGGTTAATGCTTTATTTGCATCTTCCAGACCATAAACCTCTGTTTCTGGTATAAGAGGTATCTTTGATGCAATGCCTAAGAATGTTTCTATGTCGTCACGTGTTACATTAGCCACTGATTTGATTTCTTTTTCCATCCATATATGGTCATTATAGCTTATATTTGTTAAATAATCTTTATCAGCATCTTCTTTTCTTATAGCATTGATAACTAGTCTTCCACCTTTTTGCAGATTTTTTAATGAGCATACTACAGGTTTCCATGCGGGAGTTGTGTCTATTATTGATTGCATTTTTTCTGGAGATTCTTTATCTATATCACCGACCCAGCAGGCTCCAAGCTTATAAGCGAATTCCCTCTCCTTTACGTTTCTTGCAAATACAAATAGCTTAGAATCTGGATATATATATCTTACAAGTTTCAGAACAATATGTCCTGATGCGCCAAAACCTGTTAAACCTAAGTTATCACCATTTTTGATATTAGCCAGCTTTAGAGAACGGTAACCGACTCCACCAGCGCACAAGAGAGGTGCGGCATCAATATTTGTGAATATATCAGGAATAATGTAAGCAAAGTTTTCTTCTACTTTCATGTATTCAGCATAACCACCATTTGCGTCTCTTCCGGTAGCATTAAAATTTTCACATAAATTTTCATTACCATTTTTACAAAAGCTGCATATCCCGCACGAAGAATAGATCCATCCTATACCAATTCTGTCACCGATGCTAAGTTTTTTGCATAAATATCCTTTTTTATATACTGTGCCTATTACCTGATGACCGAGAATAATAGGATATGATGGAGGAGGTGTTCTGGCTTCAATGATATCAAGTTCAGTATGGCAAACGCCACAAACAGAAACTTTTATAAGTATTTCATTTCCATTGATATCAGGGATGGGGACATCCCTTAATTCCAAGGGGTTAGGATTTACCCCTAGTGAAGTAGGTGTTGATAATACCATAGCCCTCATTATCGTAGTTTATGTCATAAATATTATATATACAAGTCTAATTCCTAGAACCACTGTTTGCATACCAAATCAGTGATTGAACGATTCAATGTACATATTGTACATATTATTTTTTTATCTGTCATTATATCAGATTTCCGGCTTCTTCTCTGTGAAAACAGGAACAATGGTCGATGATATTGTATATAAAAGATTTTATCTTACCCTTGAATCTTTATATTAGTACATGTATTCTTTATGAAGATATCTTTTTGGCAATAGACTAATTATAGCACCGGGTAGGGTACTAGAATTTTTACAGAAAAAAATATTTTAAAGTTAACAGTTTTAGGTTCTGTTACAACTATTATATTAATGGCCCTTTCCTTAGGCTCATACAATGTTTATGTAAGTGGCAGATATTACTCAAAAGAGATTAAAAGGGTAGAAGATGATTATATAAAGATGACAAAGCAATGGCTTAAGACAAAAGGAGACACGATATTTTCTTCAATTGTCAATCAGAAGGAATTAGCTACTTTAAAACCTGAATCTCTTATTAAAGAAAGGGTAGAAACAGCATATAAGATTGCAAATCATATTTATAGGGATAACCTATATGAAGATGAGAATGATGTTAAAGAGAAAATAGTCTCTGCTATGCGACTTTTATGCTGGGGTGAAGGTTTAAATTATATATTTATAAATGATATTCGTGGGAACGCAATTTTGCAACCGGAATTCCCTGAGCTTGAAAACACTAATCTTCTTACAGGTGCAGATAAGGAGATCGTTAAAATTATAAGAGAAAATATAAAGCTTATAATTGCACAGGGAGAGGGGGTGATTTTTACAAAATTTAAAAAGTCTGATTCTATGACAGATAAATTATTTGAACAGATAGTATACCTGAAGGATTTTGGCCATTTTGGCTGGTACCTAGGCTCGTTGTATTATATTGATGATTTGATAATGAATCTGAAAGAGGATCTCTTGATGAGCTTGATATTAGTTGATTATGAGGAAGAATATTTGTCCATATTTGAATTATCAGAAGATGGTAAAAATACTTTTGCTAAGGTGCTGGTTGATACGGAAAACCAAAATATGGTCGGTAAAACTGTGGATGACGAATATAATGAGGTGATTGGCAGTGACCATACTAAAACTGGATTTGATGAAATTAAAGACATTGGGTATATTTTTTCTAGGTACACAACAACAGAAAACGGTATGGCTGATAAAATCTTATGTTATCGGATTTTTTATGAAGATTGGAACTGGATAATAGAAATCAGGACATCATTAAATGATATCTATAAGAATATAACCAATGATAGGGCTTTTTTGAAAAAAAATCTGACGAAACAAATAATTAATGGTTTGTTTATTTTGCTTTTGTTTGTTTTTATTTCACTTTTTATCTCACGTTTTTTTGTGAAGTTAATTAATAAAATATTTAAAAATTATAGCTCAAATATTGAATCTCAAAATGATAAGTTAGAGACTGCATATAGAAAGTTAAAAGATATGTATTACGTTGATGATTTAACAGGATTGCAGAATATAAATAGTTTGCATGTGGCGTTGGAGGAATTAACGGTTACTGGAGAACTTTTTCTTGCAGTTATCAGCCTGAATAACTTTAAGATATTGAATAATTTTTTTGGTTACATGGCGGGATACCATATCATTAAACAGATTGGAAACAAGGTAAAAGATCTAATAGAAGATAGTCAGTTTGAAGTGTATAAATTGGAGAATGAACGTCTAGCCTTACTATATAAAGGGGAAGAAAAAGATGATAAAATAATAGAAAGGCAAGTCTATTCCTTCATATACATGCTAAATAAGACATATATAGATATCCCGCAATACGAAACAAATGTTGCCACAAATATCAGAGGGGTTGTTGTTAAGGGTGTTGAAAACTTGATTGAAAAAGCTAATATTGTGCTTGAGAGAGCTATAAAAAACAATGCCAGTTTTTTGGTCTATAATAAAGATATAGATATCGCAGAAGATAAATATAAAAATATTTTTAAATGGAATAAGATTGTAAAAAATGCTTACATAAATGATAAAATAATTCCGTATTTTCAGCCTGTTTTTCATAAAGGCATTATTACACATTATGAATGTTTTATGAGACTTATAGATGAAGAAGATAACATTGTTACGTCGAACCATTTTCTAGACTATGTCGTAAATAGCGGTATCTACACAGAGCTTACACGAGTAATGTTTCGAAAATGTTCTGAAATTTTCATAAAAAGTGATTCTACTTTTTCTTTTACACTCTCAAAAAATGATATTTTAAATGAGGAAGTTGTTCTATTTATGATTAATATTATTAACCAACATAAACTTGGTAAAAAAATTATTTTTAAAATAAAACATCAGGAATTTGTTGAAAACTATAATTTTTTCATAGACTTTATAAGAACAGTTAAACCATTGGCTTGCAGGATATGTATTGATGATTTCGGCACAGGATATTTTAATTTTACAAACTATAAAAACATTGGCATTGACTACATTAAAATAAATAGTGCCCTTATTTACGATATGGACAAACATAAGGATTCTGAACTTGCAATTAAAGCGATAGTCAATGTGGCAACAAAAATAAGTATTCCTGTAATAGCGAAACACATTTATTCAGAGCAGATATATTATCGTGTAAAAGATATGGGGATAGATCTTTTTCAAGGGGATTTTCTGGGTAAACCGAGAAAAGAACCATGGAATTTGGTGTAAGATTTAGAACATTCAATATAAGATGCAATAATTTCTAGAATATAATTGCCAGAAATTTTCTGTAGTATTATAAAAAGTTATTGATTTATGCACATAAGTTCACTATATTAAATTAGGAGGTCACTAATGGCAAGACCAAGTAAAACAAGACAGGTCGGAGAGAAACCTGTAATATGTAATTTTAAGCCACTTGGTATACCATCTGTGGATTTAGAAACTGTTTCTTTGACAATTGACGAGTTTGAAGCAGTGAGGCTAGCTGACTATGAAGGACTAGAGCATGAAGAGGCTGCAGAACTGATGAATATATCCAGACCCACATTTACAAGGTTGATAGAAAAAGCAAGGGGTCGTGTGGCTCAGTTCCTGGTTGAAGGAAAAGAATTGGTTATTGCAGGGGGAAATATAGAGTTTGTAAACAGAGGTAGATGTGGAAGGTGCGGCAAAGAATTTTCCATACAGAAAGGCAGGCAGCAAGGAGAAAGAATACATAAGAGGCATGTATGCCGATATTGAAATCAGTAAAAGGAGGTTAAAATGCCAGGATTTGACAGAACAGGGCCAAGTGGCGATGGGGCAAAAACAGGCAGAGGTTTAGGCAGATGTACAGGGTATGTCAAAGATGATAAAACTATTGAAGAGGTAGAGAGGATGCCTAATGTAGAGGATTCAAAATCTTATTCTCCTACTATAGGTTCAGGCAGGGGTTTAGGTCGAGGATCAGGACGAGGGCTAGGCAGAAGAAGAGGATAATAGATAGTATGTGTGCCGATATCTTTTTTTGTTTATTTAGCCGAAGGTTTTTTGCTTTTTAGTATAAAATATAATAAGGAGGTCAAGATGCCGGGGTTTAACAGTATGGGGCCAACAGGTGGGGGTCCAAGAACAGGAAGAGGATTAGGTAGGTGTACAGGCTATATTAAGGAGGAATACCGGAGGGAAAACAGGGTTTCTAATGTTTCTGAAGAATATCCTGTGAGACTTAGGAAAAGATTAAGAGACTTTAGTTGCCACTTTTTTAACAGAGATGTTGTCCCAGGGGCAGGTATAGGAAGAGGAAGGGGTATATATAGAAGATCAAGATGGTAAGATTGGCAGTCGCAAGCGGTAAGGGGGGGACAGGCAAAACAACTATTGCTACCAACATAGCTAGTTTGTTGAGTGAGGATAAAGATGTTTTGTTGGTTGATTTGGATGTTGAGGAGCCTAATAGCAACCTGTTTCTGAAATATTCTCTTAATTTCTCAGATGTGGAAGCATATAAGCCTGAGTTTGATATGGATAAATGCACATATTGTAGGGAGTGTATGTTAAAATGCCAGTTTAATGCGATTGCTGTGGCGCCAAATTATTTGAAACTTTTTGAGGAGCTTTGTCACGGATGTACTGCATGTGAGTATGTATGCCCGCGTGGTGTAATATCTCCTGGAAAAAGGACAATTGGGAAGATGGGGTGTAATTTTGATCATAACCCCTCCTTTGTGGAAGGGGGGTTAAATATTAAGGAAACGGTTTCTACTGATCTTATAAGACAAGTCAAAAGCTACTGTGAGGAATATGCTGAGGAATATGACGTCGTTATCTACGACTGTCCACCTGGAACGACTTGTCCTGTTATAGAGAGTGTTAAAGATACTCACATTGTAGTTGTTGTAGCTGAACCTACCCCTTTTGGGTTTCATGATTTTAAAATTATGGTCAGGACATTAGAAAAATTAAAAAAACAATTTGTAGTTTTTATAAATAAAGATAACGATTTGTATGGAGATCTCAAAGCGTATTGCGAATTAAAGAAGATTGAAATTGTAGGGGCAATTAAATACAGCAAAGAAATTGCGGAAGTATATTCAAAGGGTGATTTAATTGTGAATATGGCTTCTGTTAGAAAAGGATTGGATCGTGCCTATAGTAATGTGATAAATTTATTAAAGAAGGATTATCTGTGAAGGAAGTATTAATTATAAGTGGAAAAGGCGGCGCAGGGAAAACGACTATTGCCTCTGGTTTGTGCTATTTTTTATCAGAGAATGATGTAATTGTGGATGCAGATGTGGATGCTTCTGATATGCCAATTTTGTTTGATCCACGTGTGATAGAACGGCAAGATTTTTATTCAGGCGTAGTTCCTGTGATTGACTATGAATTGTGTTCTAATTGCGGTACTTGTGCTGGTTTGTGCAAGTATGAGGCTATCCATCTAAATTCAGGTAGATACACTATTGATGAGGTTGATTGTGAAGGGTGTGCCCTTTGCAGTTATATGTGTCCTGAAAAGGCAATAACACTTAAAAAGAATAGGATAGGTGAAAAATTTATTTCAAATACTAAACTTAATATAAAGATGATTCATGCAAAATTAGGGATAGGTGAGGAAAATTCTGGCAAGCTGATAACAGCTATAAGACAGGATGGGAGGATAGTTGCTGATGAGCAGGCAGGAGAATTTATTATAATCGATGGACCACCAGGGATAGGGTGCAGCGCCATTTCAGCTATGAGTGGAGTAGATTTAGCGATTGTAGTGTTTGAACCCACTATTTCTGGTATTCATGATGCAAAAAGGGCTATTCAGCTTGCTAAGCATTTCAATATTAATATAGCAGGAATAATAAATAAATTTGGTTTAAATAGCAAAAATGATGAGGATATATTGAATTACTTGGGTAGTAACAATATCTCCATATTAGGTAAAGTAAGTTACTCTTTTGATGTGCTAAGAGCTCATAGCGAAAAAAAACTACTTCCTGAGTTCAATGATTATTTTAATTATGAACTAAAAATAATATTTGATAATATGAAGAAAAATACAATAATTAAGGAGGATAAAATGAAAATAGCAATAACGTCAGTAAAAGAAAGTAAACAAGGGAAGATTGATCCAAGATTTGCAAGAAGCGATTACTGGTACGTGTATGATAAGGAATCAGGGACTGGATATTTTTACAATAATTTAGAAAATTCACAAATGTCCCAGGGGGCAGGTACGCAAGCAGCTGCAAAACTTATAGACATGAAAGTGGATGTTTTGATTACAAAAAGTGTTGGACCAAAAGCTTTTGAGGTGTTAAAAAAGAACGGTATAAAAATGTATAAGGGTGATGATAATAAAAATGTAGAAGAAAATCTACTGTTATATGAGGAAAGTGAACTAAAAGAGATAAACGTCGCAGGTGAATCAATTAGATTTTAATAAAGGAGGAAAAATTTTATGAAAGTAGCTGTGCCAACAGAGAATACGTTGTTAACTCCACATTTTGGACATTGTGAGCAATTTTATATTGCAACGCTGGAAAATGATAAGATTTTAAAAGAGGAATTTTTGTCTCCACCTCAGCACGAAGATGGATCATTTCCTAACTGGCTAGCAAATGAAGGGGTTAATACTGTAATAGCAGGTGGACTTGGGCAGAGAGCAATCGCTATATTTAATCAACTGGGAATTGATGTATATACAGGTGCTGAAGTGAAACATCCATCTATATTAGTAAAAGAATTATTGGAAAATACGTTAAAAACAACTGGTGAGTACTGTAGCGGAGGGCATTCAGAGGGTTGCGGAAAACATTAACTTTTAGTTTCTTTGTTTTTAACATTTATTTCATGATTGTATATTACCTATTCATCACTTTTTATAGGGGTTGAAGATCTTTTTGTATAAAAAATAATAAGCCCCTATAAAAAGCTGTCTTATGAATCGTTTATGAAACTAGTAAAAACAATCAAATTTTTAATTAAAATAGATGGTTTTTATAGTGTAACATCATTTATTACTTGAAATATAAGAGAATTCCTGAGATATTTGTATGGTTCAATCACAGGAAATTATATAATGAATGATTTAAGTACTACAAGAAAGATCTATACATTAAATGGCCTCCCCCCCGAGATAATTGCAGTGACATTTGCTAAATGTTCAAGGTCACCTGAATCTTTTGATACAATAGCCCAGGAATTGAACGAGGATAAGAGTAGGCAATTTCATGAAAAATGGGTTATAGGTTATGGTCATTCGAGCGTAGCAGAACACGCTATGTTAAGTATTGCTATAGAAAATATATCAGTTCTTGCCACAAAGGTTCTTGAGGATAATAGATTAGCCTCATATACGGAAAAATCCACTCGTTATCAACAATTCGATAAAGCAAGATATTTTGTGCCTGAATTAAGTCCAGATTTATCCAAAGTATATGTTGATACAATAAATTACATTATGAATGAATATACCACCATTATCCCAATGTTAAAGAGATTCAATGAAAAAAAATATCCCCATGAAACTTCTGTTAAAATAAGAAATATAACCTTTGATGATATGAGATATTTTCTGCCTGTATCGGTACTTACAAATCTTGGAGTAACTATTAATGCTAGAAGTTTGGAGTATGCAATAGCAAAACTTCTCACACATCCGTTGCAAGAGATGAAAGATATTGGAGAGAATATAAAAAAAGCAGTGTTAAATATTGTGCCAACACTAATAAAATATGCTGACTTTAACGAATATATAGATAGTACAAATAAAAAATTAGAACATCTTGCAGCAGATGCTTTGCAATTTGAAGAAAATAACGTAGCCAATGATGTAGAGTTGGTTGATTATGATAGTGATGCTGAAGAAAAAATAATTGTAGCATTGCTATATCGTTTCAGTAATCTTTCTTATAATACGATAAAAGATAAAATAAAGAATCTCAATGATTTACAAAAACAAGAGATAATAGCAAAATCTCTTGAGGGAAGAACACAATTTGATAAACCATCAAGGGAGTTTGAGCAGGTAAACTATACATTTGATATACTTATTGATTTCGGGGCTTTCAGGGACATCCAAAGACATAGAATGCTTTCCCAGATCAATCAGAACTTTGCCCCTTCATATGGTTATAATATACCGCAGGGTATAATAGAAGCCGGTTTAGAAAAACAATTTATGAGATGTATGGAAATGGCTCATGAAGGTTACAATAAAATTTGTAAAAAATTTCCTCAGGAAGCTTCTTATGTGCTGCCGATGGCATTTAAAAAAAGGGTTTTGTTTAAAGTAAATTTAAGGGAGTTATATCACCTGATTGAACTAAGAACTACCTCCGCGGCACATAGTTCTTATAAAAAAATTGCCCAAAACTTACATAATGAGATCTCAAAGGTTCATCCTTTTCTTGCAAAATTTATAGGCAATACTAAATGAGTTTACATTTTAAAATCTATCTTGTTAGATGTTCAAAAAAATCATATTTTGTATATAATTTTGTGAGATGAAGGTATTTATGACACGATTAATTTCTTTACAGATGGCATTTTTGTTTATTTCATTAATGCTGATTAGTACAATATTTTTTATATCACCTGGTACTTCCTTTGCTAATAACATTTCTGATAATACACTGGATATGGGAAAAGCTGAAGAAATGTTTGATATAGGAAATCAGGCTTTTGATGAGGGTAATTATTTAAAGGCAATAGGTTACTTTACGAGAGCAATAAAGTTTTATCCCAGTGCTACGTTCTATTATAATAGAGGCGTTGCTTATGATAAAATTGGAGAATACGGTAAAGCTATTTACAATTATACGAAAGCATTAGAAAACGATCCAAATTATAGTGCCGCCAAACATAATCGGGAAATAGTAAAAGGACAATATATTATCCAAAGAGCTGATAAACTGTTGACCCTTGCTAACAAGGCTTTTAGTGCAGGTAATTATATACAGGCCATTGAGCTATATGGTGAGGTATTAAGTCTTAATCCCGATAAGATTGAAGCCTACATCTATAGAGGGAACTCATTCAACAAACTGGGTAATTATGATAATGCAATTGACAGTTTTAATGAGGCATCAAAACTTGATTTTAATAATGTGGATGCTCATACAGGTTTAGACATTGCATATAGTAAACTTGATCAAAAAGCTGAGAGAATGATTGAATTAGGGGATCAAGCCTTTAATAAAGGGAGATATAATGAAGCAATTGATGATTATAATAAAGCTGTGGATATAAATCCACAGCTTGCGAAAGCCTATGCTAAAAAAGGTAATGTATATAATAAACTGGGTGTTTATAAAAAGGCCATTGATAGTTTTAATGAATCCTTGAGGATTGATCCTTACAATGTGTTAGCATATATTGGTAAAGGCAGTTTATATAATGCTAACGGTGATAACTACAATGCTTTCAGTAATTTTAATCAAGCCCTGGCACTTGATCCCTATAATATGTCAGCTAAAAGAGGTAGGGACATTGCCTCCAGCAACCTTGAAAGCAAATCTAAGCATCTTTTTGATACTGGGCAAAAAGCATTTGAATTAGGAGACTATAGTAAGTCTATTGATGCTTATACTGAAGCTATAAAACACAGCTTGAAACGGGCTGATTATTATATCGCAAGGGCTGATACATACTATATTATGGATAATCTTGAAAAGGCTATTATTGATTATACTGAAGCGATAAATATCACCCCTTATGATATTTATCCTTATGTAAAGAGGGGAGAATCTTATTGTAGGCTAGGCTCTTTTATGAAGGCTATTGATGATTACACTTTTGCCATAAATATTGAGCCAAACAATATAGATGTTTTGGAATACAGGGGTGATGCGTATATTAAATTTGGAGAATATGAAAAAGGTATAGGTGATTATAGTAAATATTTGAAAAATAGCATGTATGATAGTTTGGTATATTATAAAAGAGGTTCAGCTTATTATAACAATAAAAATTATGATAAAGCCATTAATGATTATATGCATGCTATCAGCCTTGATTCAGACGATGCTTCTTTTTATTTTGGGATAGGTAATGTATACGATAAACTTGGTGATTATGAAAAAGCCCTTGTCAATTTAAACAGCGCTATTAAACTTAGACCGAACTATGCTGAAGCTTATGAAAAAAGAGGGGACCTGTATAAAAGACATGGTCAATATAGTAGAGCTATGGAAGATTATACAAGGGCTATCCAAATTTATCCTGCAGTCGCGCTGTTTTATGAAAATAGAGGTAATTTACATATAAAACTTGCTCATAACAAACAGGCCATGAAGGATCTTAGCCAAGCTATTAAGCTTGATCCAAATTCTTCTAGAGCTTTTGAAAGTATTGGTGATGTAAATTTTCTTGTGGGGGACTATAAACAAGCTGTTAAAAACTATAATAAAGTCATTGAACTTAAGCCAGACTATCCTGAAAGTTATTATAAAAGAGGCACTATATTTGCCAAACTTGGTAATAGTAAACTTGCTACTGCTGATCTTAGTACAGCTATTAGACTTAATTCAGACTATGTTGATGCTTATGAAGCAAGAGGGGCTCTGTATAGAGAGCGTGGTCAATATGATATGGCTATTGATGACTATACTAAAGCTATAGCGCTTGAACCGAAAAATGCTAAAGCATTACTTGGAAGGGGGATTATACATAAGCATTTTATAAGATATGATATGGCTATCGATGATTTTACTCAAGCAATAGCAATTGATCCAAATCTTGCCGTAGCATATAGCTATAGAGGTATGACATATCTTACACAAGGAATAATTGAAAAAGCAAAAAAAGATTTGGATATAGCTTGTGGACTCGCTCCTAATTTATGCCAATGACATATTCTCTTTGTCTCTATAAAGCAGAAAGTATTTAGGTATAGCGTATGCACACTAAGTTATTATTTTCATTTTTAACTTTTCTGTTTTTTTAATTGCCTATTATTTTTATTCCTATGAATAGCCACTAATTTTAAAGAGTGTATAAAATCATATTGGTTGCATAATTATGGTAGTGTATTATATTTAGTCTCTAATTACAATTAAATTGGGGGTTATAGTATGTCAACTATACTAATCACAGGAAGTAATAAAGGGATAGGGTTTGAACTTACAAAGGTATTCTCAGAAAATAACTGGCATACTATAGCTTGTTGCAGAAATCCAGAAAAGGCTTATGAATTAAATAAAATAGCAAAGGATTCAAAAAACATAGAAATCCAGGAACTTGATGTTTCAAATTTTGCCCAGATTGATAATTTAAGTAAAAAATTAGAGAATGAAAAAATTGACATATTATTAAACAATGCGGGAATTTACGGTGATCCAACTGGACAATACTTTGGGGAATTAAACTACGAATCATGGTCTGAGGCCTTTCTTGTAAATGCTATGGCTCCTATTAAAATGGCAGAGTCTTTTTATCCTCATGTAAGTAATAGTGAGAAAAAAATGATAGCGACTGTAACTTCCATGATGGGGAGCATTACACTCAATACCGATGGACAAGAAGTAATATATCGTTCATCTAAAAATGCTGCTAATATGGCATATATATGTTTAGCAAACAAATTAAGAAATGATAAAATCACAGTACTCGTACTTCACCCCGGATGGGTAAAAACTGATATGGGCGGAGAAAAAGCCCATATTCTGCCTGAAGAGAGTGCAAAAGGCCTACTTAAAGTAATTCTAGATGCTGATATCAATGATTCTGGCACTTTTTTTTCTTATACAGGTGACATCTTGCCATGGTAAGATGAACGCGAAATCGCCATATTTCCAAACAACCAGCAACCAGTTGATGCTACTCTCCTGTTTTTTATCAATTTAGCATTTTACAGACTAAATTCTCGCTGGTAAAATATTTTTTAATTAACCAAAAAATAAAGATAGTTATTGAATAAGAGTATCACCCGCATCAATAAGTACAGTAGCTATAGCACTAATCAAAGCATCCATTTTTTCTTCCTCTATTTTTGTTATTTACTTGATTCGTGGTATTAGATTTTTTTATTTTGTCAATAAAAAATTTTACATTAAAGAACTCTTCTCAAATGTGTCGATATAAGATTTGAACGAGGAGAATATTAGTGTTGAAGTAATAAAAAATATGTTTATTTTTGTAATACGATATTGTTTATAAAAAAGTCTAATTTGTCTTTGAATTCATCAAAATGAAAGTTTTTTAGGCAAGGCAGTATATTGTTGCCAAATTTGCATGTTATTTTTTTGCATGGTTGACAGTGGAGCTCTTTTGATGCGTAGGTATGAATTTCTGAAGGATGACAAAAACCTGGACCTGTTGCTCCAATTACTATAAAAGTAGGTTTATTTTGTGATGTTGCTAAATGGTGCGGCAGAGAATCATTGCCAAAGTGAAATGTGACTTTTGAGAAAAGGGTGATCATTTCTGCTAAATCTAAATTAGGGATGACAAAAAATTTACCTTTATAATTATTTTCAGAGAGATCAGATATTTCACTTAAATATTCTCTTTCATAGGGGGCACAAGTAAAAATAATTTTTGCAGAATAGGTATCAGCCAAATATTTAGCAACTTCCTTAAAATATTCTAAGGGCCATCTACGAGTTACCCTTTTATGTGTAGGTGAAATAGTTATAACAAAATCACTTTTTTTAATTGCCCATTGGTGGAAGATTTCATTGATTTTTTTTTCTTCCTTTGTAGAAAAAAAAGTTTCAGGCTTATCGTTAAATTCTTCTAATTTTATATTATCAATAAAAGGGAGAAGAAATTTTAATTTAAAATGAACGGCATAAATCCCACTTCTTTCAATCTTCATATTATAAACGAATGATCTTCTTGATGTTTGATAACCGACTTTTTGTTTTGCTCCTGAAGCCATGGTGCAATACATTGATCTTGGCGTATCCATAAAATCTAGTACTACATCAAACCTAGAACTTCGTATTTTTAATAAAAGTTTAATAAATTGCAGAATGCCTTCATCCCTTTCAATAGTTATGATTTCGTCAATATAGGGATTATATCGTAACATGGGCTCATTTCTTTTAAATGTTAAAAAGGTAATAACTGCGTCTTTTCTATATTTTTTAAGTTCTCTTGGAATTGGAGTAGTTAAAACTACATCACCAAATTGGTGGAACTGAATAATTAAAAATTTCATGTAATGCCCCGTAAAATTTCAAAAATTTTGCTATATTCATTCTATTCTAACTATATACAAACAAAATTAATTAGATTAAATTATTTATTGTCTCTTTTATAAGTGAGATCGAATATTTTTGTTTGTTACTGATTTTTTGCGTAAATATATCAACAAAATATCTCATATCATTTGATGAATCAAAAGTCTCATAGATAAAACCACCCTCTTGCATCTGTATGGCATCAAAAACATCTCCTGTGAAAAATAGATGTTTCCAATAAGACTTTTTCATAACCCTTGTTATACGTTGTGTTCCGCCAAATCCTGTTATAAATCCGAGCTTGGCTCCAGGGTGCGAAAACTTGCTCATTTTCGTTGCAAAACGAAAATCACAAGCAGCTGCAAAATCTATCCCTCCACCCATACAGTAACCGTCTATCTCAGCAATCACCACCTGCGGTATATCTCCTAGTAGATTAAATAGCGTATTACCCAAGACAGAAAATTTTTTAGCATCGTAACTGTTCATTAAATGCATGAATTTTATATCAGCACCAACGGCAAAAGAACCTTTTGCCCCACAAATTCTGAGTACTTTGACAGGAGAGTCATATAATTTATTAATAAAATCGATCAAATATTTAATAAGCGTTGTTGACATGATATTAAATTTTTTTGTATCAGGTACTAATGTTAGATAAACTGTATCTTTATTGTAATTAAAATGGGATTTAAACATATGATTTTTTTGACAGGTTATATCTCTTCAAAGTTTTCCCATCTATCACTAAAGATGGGCTTTCTTTTTTCCAGAAAAGACTTCATTCCCTCTTTTTTATCCTCACTTGAAAAAGAAACAGAAAAAGCGTTTTGTTCAATGAGTAACGCACTTTCAAGATCTATCTCTATCCCTTTGTTAATGGTTTCTTTAATAAGTCCTATAGCAAAAAGACTTTTTTCTGAAAAAGTTTTTATAAAATCTGTGAGGAAATTATTCATCTCATTATCAGTAGAAAATATCCTGGTAACTATTCCTCTGTTGTAAAGTTTTGCAGCGTCTATATTTTCGCCTGTAAAAGCCAGATATTTTGTTAAAGATTCTCCTAATTGTCTTAAAATTATTTGTAATCCTCCAAAACCAGGGATTATGCCATAATTAACTTCTGGAAAACCAAATTCAGATTTGGCAGTGGCAAAGATAAAATCTGAAGCGAGTAAGAGCTCAAACCCGCTACCTAGAGCTTGTCCATTTACAACAGAAATTACAGTTTTTTTTATATCACGTATCCTTTTAATGAGCTTTTGTCCCTGCTTTGAGAAATTTTTTGCTTCCACCTGATTGAATTTATTCAGGTAGTTTAGATCATAACCAGAAGAAAATATCCCGTCTATACTGCTTTTTATAACGATAATGTTTACGCTGATATCAGATTCTAATCTATTAACGCATTCATTTAATATATGTAAAGTTTTAAGAGTTAAACAATTTAAGGCTGTTTCATCGTTTAAATATATGTAAGCTGCATTATGTTGTACTTCTACGAAAATTTTGTCCATATACATCCTATCTTAATTATAAATACCTGTTAACTAAAAAATCCTAAAAAGGTCATATATAATTTTTAAGTATTAGCAATAGTCATATTATACAAAATCATATTGATACTACAAAAAAAAATTGTCAATAGTTGTTCGTGGTAAGCTGTCAAAAATAAGTTGTTGACATTTTTAATCTTCAAAATAAAATCATTTCGCAATGGAGAAAGCTATAATAAGTTTCAAAAATATATTAAAGACTTTTGGAGATCAAATAATATTGGACTCATTGTCTTTTGATATCCATGAGAGAGAGTTTGTAACGTTGCTGGGACCCTCTGGATGCGGTAAGACAACGATCCTGCGTTTAATCGCAGGATTTGAACAAGAAACTTCTGGACAGATATATATCGATGGGAAAATGACGAAGGACACCCTTCCAAGTGAAAGAAATGTAAACACTATTTTTCAGAATTATGCTCTATTTCCTCATATGAACGTATACGATAATATAGCTTTTAGTCTAAAGATTAAAAAAATTCCCAAAACGATTATATATAAAAAAGTGTTCGATCTACTAAAATTGGTAAAATTAGATGGCTTTGAAAAGATAAAAATACATACTCTGTCAGGAGGTCAAAAGCAAAGAGTTGCAATAGCAAGAGCATTGATTAATGAACCTCTGGTTCTATTACTGGATGAACCCTTAAATGCTCTTGACTACAAATTAAGAAAAGAGATGCAACTGGAATTGAAACATCTTCAGAAAAAACTTGGAATAACATTTATATTTGTAACCCACGATCAAGAGGAAGCAATTGCGATGTCAGAAAGAATTATTGTGATGAATAATGGGAAAATTGAGCAAGATGGAACACCAAAAGATATTTACGAGGAGCCCGCAAATCTTTTTGTGGCCAAATTTGTTGGTGAAATTAATCTTTTCGGTGGCGTAGTACAGGGAAATCAGGGGGATGAGTATGATATAAAGATTTATGATAAAATTTTCAGAATCTCCTGCAAAAAAGCCCTGGAATATAGAGAAAAGGTTACAATACTATTAAGGCCAGAGGATCTTTTTATATTGCAAGATGATCAGCAGAATAATGTTAGAGTACTGAAAGGGAAAGTTTCCGAAATGATTTATAAAGGGACTACGGTGGATGTGTTTGTGAAACTGGTAGATGGAAAGACTATCATGGTTACGGAGTTTTTTAATGAAGATGCTGAGGATATTTATTATCAAAGAGACGAAAATGTGTCTATTACGTGGTTAAAGGGGTGGGAAGTTATTTTAAAAGAAGATGAAAATATTATCATTTAAATATTTTTCCATAGCTCTTGCTTCAGTTTGGCTCATTATTTTTACACTGTTTCCCAATTTTTTTATTTTGATAGTCAGTTTTTTGGAACGGGATGAAATAAATTTTATAAAACCTGTTGCTACTCTGGATAACTTTAAAACCCTTGCTGACCCAATATTCCTATCAATTTTTATAAAATCTTTATACCTATCTTCAGTTACAACGCTTTTATGTTTGATACTATCATACCCCTTTGTCCTTATAACTTCCAAGTTCACTGAAAATATGAAGAAAATACTCCTTTTATTAGTAATAATCCCATTTTGGACGAGTTCCCTTATAAGAACATATGCTCTTATAACTATTTTAAAAGCTAATGGTGTAATTAATTCATTATTAATCAGCCTGCATATAATTGATGCCCCCATGAATATATTATATACAGATGTTGCTGTATTTATAGGACTTACATATACGCTTCTCCCTTTTATGATAATCCCATTGTTTGTGTCAGTAGATAATATAGACTATCAACTGATAGAAGCAGCATATGACTTAGGAGCAGGAAAAATAAGGACACTATACTCTATTATTATACCTCTTACCCTTCCAGGCATAATTGCAGGCTGTGTGCTTGTGTTTTTGCCCTCCCTTGGGCTATTTTATATTCCAGACATATTAGGAGGCTCTAAATCAATGCTTATTGGTAACCTTATTAAAAATCAGTTTCTTATTACCATGAACTGGCCTTTAGGTTCATCTATCAGTATTTTACTTAACCTGGTATTGGGTATTTTATTATTTATATATTATAAAAGTTTAAGAAGATTAAATAAAATTGTTACAGATTAAATAATGAAAACGACTTCATTAAAGATTTTTTATATTTTTTTTATATTATTGTTTTTATACATTCCAATTATAACATTAATAATTTATTCCTTTAATGATGCCACTTATTCAACTGTTTGGAGTGGTTTTACGCTAAAATGGTATAGGCATCTAGCTGAAAATGATCAATTAATTAATGCTGCTTTAAATTCTCTTATAGTTGCTATATTATCAAGTACTATTGCTGTATTTTTGGGGACAATTACATCGGTTGCTTTATATAGATATAGTTTTTATTGGAAGAAGTTTCTTTATTATTTGATATTTATTGTTTTGATGAGTCCAGATATAGTTATGGGAATTTCATGGTTGATGTTGTTTTCCTTTTTTAACCTTGACCTGGGGTTCTTAACACTATTGTTGTCGCATATAGCATTTTCTTTTCCTTTTGTCGCAATAGTTATTTATTCAAGACTTAGAGGGCTTGATAAGTATATAGTAGAAGCTGCATATGACCTTGGAGCGGGAGATTTCATTATTTTCAGATATATAATCTTTCCATCAATATTGCCTGCTGTTATAACAAGTTGGCTTCTAAGTTTTACTCTTTCTATGGATGATGTGCTGGTAAGCTTTTTTGTCGCAGGTCCTACATTTGATATTTTACCATTGAGGATTTACTCTATGGTAAAACTTGGTGTTAAACCTGATATTAATGCTTTAAGCGCTATTATTTTTTTATTTACAATTATTATTGTAGTTATAACGCAGCTTATATCATGGGATAAAAAAAGAGGATGATTATTATGAGATATATTTTGATACTATTTTTACTTTTTCTACCCTTAGTATCTTCTGCTAACAAAAATAGGTTGTACCTGTTTAACTGGACTGAGTATATGCCAGATAAAATAATATCAGCCTTTGAAAAAGAGACAGGAATTGATGTGATATACTCAACATATGATAGCAATGAGGTTATGTATTCTAAAATCAAAATATTGGGTGGAAAGGGGTATGACATTGTTTTCCCTTCTACTTATTATATTAGCAAAATGAGAAAACAAAATTTGCTTCATAAAATAGATCTATCCAAAATTAGTAATTTTAAATATTTGAATAAAGATCTTTTGTATAAATCTTTTGATCCTGAAAACAGGTATAGTATTCCTTATTTGTGGGGAACAACAGGGATCGGTTGTAATTCTAAATATGTAAATACAGATGAGATAAAATCTTGGAACGATCTATGGAAAAAAAAATATAAAGGGAAAGTTCTTTTAACGGATGACCTAAGAGAAGTATTTACTGTAGGGTTAAGGGTGTTAGGGTACTCAGGTAATGATCAAAACAGAGATCATATCAATGAAGCTTATGAACAACTCAAGCGACTGCTTCCTAATGTGAAACTTTTTGCATCTGATTCTCCAAAACAACCTTTTTTAAATAATGAAGTATACCTTGGGATGTTGTGGAATGGAGAAGCCTATATGGCATCACGCGAAAATCCATATATAAAATACATATACCCTGAAGAGGGTGCCATAATATGGGTCGATAGTATGGCTATCCCATCAAAAGCAAAAAACATAGAAAACGCTTACAGGTTTATTGATTTTGTATTAAGACCTGAGATATCAAAGGCTATTAGTGAAGAGTTAGGATATGCCACGGCTAATACCGAAAGTTTGAAAATTATGAATGATACCATAAGAAATAATAAAATTATCTACCCTGATAATGAAACTATTAAAAATGGAGAGTTTCAGGCAGATGTGGGAGACTCTATATTGTTCTATGAAAATCTGTGGGAAAGATTAAAAATAGAATAGAAGTAATCTTTGTTTATAAAGTGCTTATATAATGGTACAATATAGATATAATTATTATGTGGTCTGCGTTGATTTATAATAACTTAACAAGGGGGAATCAATGAAAACACAAAAAAGAGCCTCTCTGCCTTCTCTAAAACTGTTGAAAGAACCGGATGATCCTTATAAGTTGGATATCTCTGACAAATCCTATTGTACTCAGTGTGGGTTAGGATACGTAAACAGGTCATGGAAGTTTGATGTAGATAAATCAAAAATGAAACATAAGATCATATGTCCTGCCTGCAGGAAAATTAACGACAAATATTTTTTAGGCATTTTAACAATAAAAGGGGCCTTTTTAAATGAACATAAAGATGAAATCCTCAGTCTTATTCATAATGAAGAAAAAAAACATAGAAGTAAAAATGCGCTTCAAAGAATAGGAGAAACATCATATGAAAAGGATGGGTCCATTATTATAAGCACAACTAATGTAAGGCTTGCTTATAGAATTGGTAGAGCTTTATATAAAGCATATAGGGGGATTCTTACCATTAAATGGTCGGGGAATAATGTTTTTATCAGGGTTTATTGGACGAGGAATGATACATAACAAATATATGGGGTGCTTATGCAAGGTTCAGGAGTTGATTTTTATAGTACAAATGAATTGTTGAGTGATGAAGAGAGGTTAACCAAAGCGGTTGTAAGTCAATTTTTAGAAAAGGAGATAAAACCTCTTATAAAACAGGCTTGGCAAAATGAACAAAAACTCGACTTTAGGATGGTTGCTAAAAGATTTGGAGAGCTGGGACTTTTAGGAACATATATGCCTGAAAAATATGATTGCCCTGAATCCGACTACACAACTTATGGTCTTGTTTGTCAGGAAGTTGAAAGGGTAGATAGCTCTTTAAGAAGTTTTATCGCTGTATCAACAGGTCTTGTGATGTTTCCTATATGGAAGTTTGGTAGTGAAGAACAAAAGAAAAAATGGCTGCCAAAACTTGCCAAAGGTTCTACTATAGGATGTTTTGGTTTGACTGAAAGTGAGCATGGAAGTGATCCCTCAGGTATGGAAACTACAGCCGAGGCTTGTGATAATTATTGGATTATAAATGGTTCAAAAAGTTGGATAACTGAAGCAGATATCGCAGATATTGCCATTATCTGGGCTAGGGATAAAAAAGATAAAAGAGTTAAAGCCTTCATTGTTGAAAATGATGCTGATGGTTTTTCACAGAGTGCAATTCGTGAAAAAGGATCTATGAGAGCTGGAGGGGTTGGAGAGGTTGGTTTGATACATTGTAAGGTTGCTGAAGATAGTAGATTGCCTAAAACTGTAGGATTAAAATCTGCGTTTGAGTGTCTTGACCAGGCTAGATATGGGATTTCATGGGGTGCTCTTGGAGCTGCTATTGATTGCTATGAAACGGCATTAACCTATGTTTCAGAGAGAAAACAGTTCGGGAAACCTCTTGCTTCTTTTCAAATGATTCAGAAGAAACTTG
>Ga0209345_10001181_pt1 | contig 31834 bp, 26 predicted proteins | sample Cruoilmetagenom7_FD_187294 | JGI IMG/M metagenome (GOLD analysis project Ga0209345, IMG submission 187294) | Oil polluted marine microbial communities from Coal Oil Point, Santa Barbara, California, USA - Sample 7 (SPAdes) (version 2) | ecosystem: Environmental > Aquatic > Marine > Oil seeps ...
AGCGATTTTTTGGCGATTTTCTTTTGATATCTCAGCCATAGGCTTATCAATGAATGATTTAAACCATAATTGACAAAGTGTTTGACTCAACTTTTTTGTAAAATAATTATTAAGTATTAAATTGATAGTTTTACTTTGATTGGATATCATGACTTCTAAAATATTTTCATCTGGTAACAAATCAACTGTAACAACATCTCCTTGGTTCCAATAACTTGAAATTTGCAGTATAGCTGGGCCACTTAAACCTCGATGGGTAAATAACATATTTTCACGAAAATATTGACTATTACATTTCACAGTAACATCAACTGAGGTGCCAGATAAATCTGCAAAATCATTCTTCATAGAATCTATTAAAGTAAAAGGTACAAGTCCTGCTGATTGCTGTAAAATATTTACTCCAAATTGCTTGGCAATATCATAACCAAAACCTGTCGCTCCCATTTTAGGAATTGATAAACCACCAGTAGCAATAACCAAAGATTCACATTGCCAACTCCCTTGTGATGTTGTTAATAAAAATCCATTTTCAATTTTCTCAATTTTATTAATGCTACAATGGTCACGTATTTCAGCACCTATATCTGCACATTCGCCCAACAACATTTCAAGAATGTCTTTTGATTTATTATCACAAAATAATTGGCCTAATTTTTTTTCATGGTAAGCAATTGAATGTTTTTCAACTAATCCAATAAAATCCCACTGCGTATATCGACTCAAAGCTGATTTGCAAAAATGTGGGTTACTAGAAAGGTAGTTTTCAGGCTGAATATCTAAATTTGTAAAATTACAACGCCCTCCTCCTGACATAAGAATCTTTTTGCCGACTTTATTAGCGTGATCTAAAACTAAAACTTTACGTCCTCGTTTACCAGCACTGATAGCTGCCATAAGACCAGCAGCACCTGCTCCAATAATGATGACGTCTACTTTGTTAATAAATCCACTCTTATTGGTGTAAGAAATTCAGCACCGCTCTCAGTCATATGTGACATAAACTTTTGCTTTACCTCTGTCATTAATTCATCTGACAATTGATGGTTGTTATGGGTTACATTAATGATTAACTCTTTAAATTCAGAGAATTCTTTGTATGTTCTTTGAGTGTTGAAGAATATTTGTTCAACCAACTGTAATTGATTTGTCTCAACAGAGTATTTGATGGTTTCAAATGCTGCTTTTCGAACAATTTCCTCATCATGGAACAACCGAAGAATTTCATTAAAACCACCAGCAAAAATTGGTTCAGAAATATAAACAAAACCACCTGGTTTTAAAACACGTGTTATCTCATTCAAAGCATCAGTCATCATTTCCATTGGCACATGATGCAATGATTTAAAAAGCAGAATAATATCAAAAGAGTTATCATCAAAAGGTAAATCCTGACTGCCTGCAAACACAAACTTCACATTAGGCAAATCATTTATTTGCAAATTCTTTTGGTGCTGAATAGTATCGACTTCTGTCGCGGTAACCTTTCTATTCTGACCTTCACTTGCAATAACTCTAGTAATTTGAGCCTTGCCACAACCAAGCTCCAATATATTTTTGTCGTCAAAGGACAAAACTTGATTGAGAATTTCACTCTCTTGACAAGTCTTATCAATAAAGTTGTGGGTTATATTCATCATATATTATTTCTCGCCCTTCGTTGTTGACTCTAGCATGTTCTTAATTAACAGCAGATCAAATCAAACCTTGTGCTTTAAGTTTATCTATCAAAAAAGCCAAAGCATTTTCAGTTCTCTTTATACTTTCCTCTTTGCCCAAAACATGCATAATTTCATCGTTAGCTGGACCTGATGATTGACCTGTTAGCGCAACACGTAAAGGTTGCCCTACTTTTCCAAAGCCAACTTCCAATTCATTAACTGTATCTTCGATTAAGTCATGTAAATTAGCATTTGCCCAATCTGAGATTTCTGACATTTTTTTAATCAAAGTTTCAAAAGGAACAATGGCTGACTGTTTGAATACTTTTTTTACAGCGTTTTCTGCATATTCATTGATGTCATTAAATAAAAACAAAGCAGAATCTGCCATTTCATTAATCGTCACTGCACGCGATTTAAACATCTCTACAATTTTAACTAAATCTATGTGCGCAGGAACTGAGACTTCTATCACTTCTAAACGTGTTTTAAGTAAATCAGCCAATCTTTGAGAATCAGCCTCTTGAATATATTGTTGGTTAATCCAATTTAATTTTGAAGTATTAAAAGCTGATGGTGCCTTGTTGACTTTTTTCAAATCAAACAATGCAATCATTTCTTCTTTAGTGAATAACTCTTTATCTTCATGCGACCAACCTAAACGTACTAAATAATTAAGCACTGCTTCAGGCAAATAACCATCATTAGCATATTCCATGACACTCACAGCTCCATGACGTTTTGATAAACGCGCACCATCATCGCCCAAAATCATCGGTAAATGCGCAAATTTTGGCAATTCTGCGCCCAGAGCTTTGTAGATGTTAATTTGTCTTGGGGTATTATTAATGTGATCATCTCCACGTATGACATGCGATATTTTCATATCAATGTCATCGATCACAACCGTGAAATTATAAGTCGGTGTGCCATCAGGGCGGGCGATAATTAAATCATCTAATTCATTATTAGAAGTCGTAATAACGCCACGAACATAATCATCAAAAGTGACCTCACCTTCTTGTGGGTTTCTAAATCTAACGACCGCATCTTCTGAATCTGGCAAATTCAATTCTCGGCATTTTCCATCATATCGAGGCTTCCCACCTGCCTTCATCTGAGTTTCGCGCATTTCATCCAAACGGTCTTTACTACATATACAATAATAAGCTTTTCCTTCACCTAATAATTGGTGCACTTTTTCTTTGTATTGAGGAAATCTTTTGGTTTGAAAATACACTTCTCCATCATTTTCCATACCTAGCCATTTCATGCCTTCAAATATAGCATTAACCGAAGCTTCTGTAGAACGCTCTCTGTCTGTGTCTTCTATCCTTAAAATAAATTCTCCTTTATTTGCGCGAGCAAAAAGATAAGAAAAAAGTGCAGTACGCGCACCACCAACATGTAAGTAGCCTGTAGGGCTTGGAGCAAATCTTGTTATAACTGTCATAAAATTTAATCTTGATTATTAATGCTGGCATGATAACAAAACGTTGTTAAAAATGCATGATTGATGAAATATGCCGCCCTAATTAATCACATTTTAACAATTGGTCTTTGCATAACATGCATGAAAGGTTAAAATCTTCGTTTCTCGAAATACCCAAATAGATATGAGCAATTCAGATACAAATGGTTTAAGTTACAAAGATGCAGGTGTTGATATTGATGCTGGCAATGAACTCATTGAAAAAATAAAACCGATAGTAAAGTCCACAACCAGAGCAGGTGTTATGGGAAGTATTGGTGGTTTTGGTGGACTGTTTGATTTGTCCCAACTCAATTATTCAAACCCTGTATTAGTATCTGGAACAGATGGAGTTGGAACCAAGTTAAAATTGGCCAACATGATGAATGATCATTCAACCATTGGTATTGATTTAGTAGCTATGTGTGTTAATGACATTATAGTTTTGGGTGCCGAACCTTTATTCTTTTTAGACTATTATGCATGTGGAAAGCTAGAAACAGATGAAGCTGCTGCTGTTATTGGTGGCATTGCAGAAGGATGCAAACAATCTGGCTGTGCCTTAATTGGCGGTGAAACAGCCGAAATGCCTGGCATGTATACAAAAGGCGATTATGACTTAGCTGGATTTGTTGTTGGTGCTGTAGAAAAAGATTCTGCACTAACTGGCAAAGATATCGAAGAAGACAATGTTATTATTGGTATTGCCTCTTCTGGCCCACATTCAAATGGATACTCACTTATTCGTAAAATTCTTGAAGTTAACGATACTGATTTAAACGAAATGCTTGGTGAAAAATCAATTGGAGAACAATTGTTACAACCGACTCAAATTTATGTTAAACCATTATTAGAACTATTAGACTCTGCTGTTGAAGTTAAAGGAATTGCACATATTACTGGCGGTGGCTTAATGGAAAATATTTCACGTGTTATTCCTGAAGAGCTTGCCATAACAATAGATCTCTCTAGCTGGGACTGCGTTGATATATTCACATGGTTACAAGAAAAAGGGAAATTGTCAGATACAGAAATGTTGCGTACCTTCAACTGCGGTATTGGAATGGTTGTTATCGTTAATAAAGATGACAGTAATGATTGCCAAGAATTTATCAAAAATGCTGGTCTAAAATGTTGGGAGATTGGCTCTGTGAGACAATCATCAAATAACAAAGATGATGTAGAATTTATTTAATCACATGTTATCTATTGTCGTTTTTATATCTGGAACAGGGAGCAACTTAAAGTCAATTATTGAAAAACAACAAGAATATAACTACAAAGTCAATTTAGTCATCAGCAATAATGTAGAAGCTGGCGGTCTAAAATTTGCAAAAAAAAATAAAATTCCAGTGTTTACTTTCGAATGGGATAAGAAAGATACTTATTTAACAATTGTTCATAATCAGATAAAACAACATAATTGCCAGCTTATTGTACTGGCTGGATTTATGCGTATTTTGCCCGAAAACTTCATACAAACTTATAAGAACAAAATCATTAACATACACCCTTCTTTGCTTCCAAAATACCCAGGATTACATACACACCAAAGGGTTGTTGATAACAATGACAAAAAACACGGTGCAACAGTACATTATGTCAATGCAGATTTAGATGCTGGTCAGATCATTAGCCAATCTACTATTGATGTGGCAAAAGATGCCACTAGTGAGACTCTTGCTAAACAATTATTATTCAGGGAGCATTCACTTTTACCTTATACAATAGGCCTCATTAGTCAAAATCGTGTAGAATGGCATGGTGATAAGTTATATTTTGACCAACAAATATTAACTAACCCTATAGAATTTAATGATTAAAAAAACTTTACTGATAATACTATTTACTACAAATGTTCATGCTCTTGATTTATTTAAAGCGGATTATACTGTCTTCAAAGACGGTAAAAAAATCGGGGTCAGTAGTATTGAACTAACTAAGAATGCACCGTACTACACCATAACAGATAAAACTAATGGTACACACGGAATGGCATCATTCTTAGGCTTCAAACGATCAGAAGCCACTCTATTTACCGAAAACAAAGGTATCTACGCACCTGATTCATATGAGATGAATCAAAAGGTAGCCTTTAACAAACGTCACTCTGATTATCAAATTGATAAAGAAAACCACAAAGCTTATGGCAATGACAAAGGCGACCAATGGGAAACTGTAACAGAACAACACTTTCTGACACCAAACTTAGTATCTTTAAAGTTGTTTAATGATATTTGTATCGGAAAAACAACTGATCTTAATTATGATGTATTAAAAAAAGGCAAGATTCAACAGTACCAATTCAGCATCGCATCAAAAAACAACAATATCATAGAAGTAGAGAAAATCCATTCAAAGCCATCACGAGTGACCAAGTTGTGGCTTGATACTAAACAAAAATGCTTACCCATTAGGACTTATCACATCGAGGAAGATGAAGAACCCTTAGAAACCAAATTAATTTCTATCATCACGCAAAGCTCTTAATATTCGATTTAATTCATAGATAACCTAGCTATTATATTAGTCTTCTTTGCGAGCTCGCTGCCTCTGCGATATACAAGAGACCTTTGCATAACTATATTGACGAATAAAAAATGATTAAATTCACCAGCTTTTTGCCAAAAATTTCGCCAATAGCGGGCTATTACCAGCAATTTTTGACTCAATCTGGCAAATTTTCTCTATTTTTGCTTTCGCCATATATTTATGCAAAGGTCTCTACAATACTTTTTATATTGCTTTAATTATTTGTGAGTAGATAACTTTACTATCTTTATGTTTAAGTGTAGATTATTATTTTTATATAGATATTCACTATGAGTACATTTTATTGGTACGATTTAGAAACTTTTGGCATTTCTCCACAATATGATCGTATTGCTCAATTTGCAGGCATTAGAACAGACCTAAACCTTAATCCTATCGGTGACCCCGATATGTTTTATTGTCAACCTACCTTAGACACATTTGCTGACCCTGAAGCCTGTTTAGTTACTGGTATAACACCACAAGAATGTCAGCAAAAAGGTTTATTGGAAAAAGATTTCATAAATAAGATTAACAAAATATTTACTGAACCACATACTTGCGTTGCGGGTTATAACTCAATGCGGTTTGATGATGAATTTATTCGATATACCAATTACCGTAATCTTTTAGACCCTTATGCAAGAGAATGGCAAAATGGTAACAGTCGTTGGGATATCATTGACCTTGTTAGAGCTTGTTATGCTTTAAGACCTGAAGGTATAAACTGGGCATATCATGAAAAAAGAAAACCCAGCTTTAAACTCACTGATATTACAGAAGCAAATAACATGGTGCATACTTCAGCTCATGATGCTTTAAGTGATGTTGAAGCAACCATTCAAGTGGCGAAATTAATCAAAGAAAAACAACCTAAGCTATTTGAATTCTATTTACAGTTAAGAAATAAAAACACGGCCAAAAGTTTATTAAATTGGCAGATACTAAAACCAATCGTACATGTTTCAAGCAAAATACCCGCTGATCGTGGCTGCCTTGCTATCATGCTTCCATTGGCTATACATCCAACAAACCCTAATGGAGTTATTTGTTATGATTTAGCCATTAATCCAGATGATTTGTTTGAATTAGATGTTGCAGACATACGTGATAGAATATTTACACCGCAAAGTGAACTGCCTGAAGACTGCGAACGTATTCCATTAAAGACTATCCATATTAACAAATCTCCTTTCGTTGCTCCGTTAAGTGTTTTAAAAGATGTGGATTTAGAACGTATAAAACTTGATTATGCTGTTAACAAAGCTAACCTTGAGAAGTTCAAATCAGCTGAAAGCCTAATACAAAAAGTACAATCCGTTTTTAATCAATCCTTTGATAATGACTCTGATGATGTGGATACCATGTTGTATTCTGGTTTTTTTAGTGCGCAAGATAAAAGCAACTTTGAAGCCATTAAAAATCTTTCAATAAAAGAAATTAAAAATAGCAAATTCAAATACAATGACAAACGCGCTGATAAATTAGTTAAGAGATATATAGCTAGAAATTATCCTGAATCTTTATCTTCACAAGAAAATGAATCTTGGTTAGATGATATCAAACTCAGAGTTGCCATAAGGTTTGGTGAAGACGCACAAATGCTCTTTGAAAAAATTGCGATGTTAAGAACCACTGAACTAACACAAGAACAATTGGTTATACTTGATTCAGTTGAAAAAGATACGCTTAACAAGATTACAATAATAAATAAATGTTAATGAATTCGTATCATAAGTGCACCTTCCTTGATTTATTCATGTTTAAACATGTTAATTCTTCAAAAAACTCTTAACAAAAAAAACCTAACAAATGCCAGGTTTTTTTATTTCTTAAATGTGCCTCTATCGGCATAAGTTTAATCATATTTACAATGTTTCAATAGCTTTAATACAATAACTCAGTATAGAAGGAATAAACAATAATAAAGCTAATTGTAATAGTGCATTAAAACTCAAGATTGATTTAACATCAAATCCAGCTGTAATTTCTTGATCGCTTTCTGATTCATCAAAATACATGGTTTTGATTATTTTTAAGTAATAGAAAGAACCTATCACAGCAAACACAACTGCAATGCCAGCTAATACGTAGAAGCCTTGATCGACTACAGCTTTTAACACATATAACTTAGAAAAGAATCCCACTAATGGTGGGAAGCCAGCCATTGATGCAATGATTAATAACATCATAAAGGCAAACCAGCCATTACGTTGATTTAGCCCTTTGAAGTCTGATATGTTTTCAGCTTCGAAACCTTTGCAAGATAATACAATAATCATGCCAAAACCTGCAACACTCATTAACGCATATGTCATAATATAGAACATTGAAGCAGAATAGCCTTCATTTCCGCCTAAAAATCCAAGTAACATAAACCCTACATGTGATATTGTTGAATACGCAAATAGACGTTTTATATTAGTTTGTTGTAAGGCAAATAAATTACCGATAATAATTGAAAGCAATGCTATTACAGCAATAATGTGTTGCCATTGAATAAATAGTCCATCTAAACTCTGCCCTAATATCCTAACCGCAAATGCGAATGCAGCAATCTTTGGTGCTGAGGATATAAATAATGTTGTTGCAGTAGGTGCACCCTGATACACATCAGGAACCCACATATGAAATGGTGCGGCACCTAACTTAAAGGCTACGCCAACTAATATGAAGACTAAACCAAATACAACTAACATTGTATCTTGAGATTGAATTATGGCAGCAGATATTTCATTAATTTGTAAGGTTGCCGTAGCACCATAGACCATTGACATTCCATACAATAACATTCCAGAGGCTATCGCGCCTAAGATAAAGTATTTCATAGCAGATTCATTAGATTGTGCATTGTCTCTATCATAAGCAACCAATGCATACGAACTTAATGCCAACAACTCTAAACCTATATACAAGGTAATATAATTATAACCAGAAATCATAATCATGATTCCTAGTAAACCAAAAAGCATTAATGCGAAAAATTCACCTTTAAAAATTTCTTTATTGCGCAAATATTGTTTTGAATAGATAAATACAAACAACATAATAGCATAAACAGCTATTTTTAAAATATCACCCATGTAATCGCGTACAAAATTACCATTAAACAATACTTGTTTAACTAGTTCTTGATCTCCCATGTGGCTTTTCGCTGTTGCAATTGCTGCAAAAACAACACCTGCAATTGATGTTAATACCAATAACCCACCTTTTTCTTTGGTGGTAAATAGACCCAGTACTAATACAGTACAAGCTGTGGCCAGAATAATTAGTTCTGGTAATACGGGTGTTAATTCAGACCATCCCAATATAGAATTCATAGCTTATACCTTAGAAATTGTAATTTGTTCAATTAGATGTTCTACAGAAACCCGCATGACATCAATTAAAGGTTCAGGATAAACACCTAACCCAAGTACGGCAATTGCTAGAACTGCCAAAATAAAAGATTCACGTTTTGTAATATCAGTTAACAATGAAACAGCTTCGGATTTAACTTCACCAAACACAACACGTTTGACCATCCACAATGAATAAGCCGCGCCAAAGATCAAAGTTAATGCAGATAAAAAGGCAAACCAAAAGTTAGCTTGAAAACTACTTAATATAATCATAAATTCGCCAACAAAACCAGAAGTCCCTGGCAATCCAGCATTACTCATCGCAAAGAATACAAAGAAAGCGCCAAATAAAGGCATGGTATTAATGACACCGCCATATGAACTTATCTTTCGTGTATGCATACGATCGTATAAAACGCCTACACATAAAAACAAGGCCGCTGAAATAAAACCATGAGATACCATTTGTACCATAGCTCCTTCTAATGCCATATTAGTATCTCCGTCTTTAGCCACTAAAGCAAAAGCTATAAAAATACCTAAGGTGACAAAACCCATGTGTGAAATTGATGAATAAGCAATCAGCTTTTTCATGTCTTTTTGCACCATAGCAATTAAGCCAATATACACAATAGCAATCAATGATAAAGCTATGACAATACCAGCTAACTCACTGCTCGCATCAGGTGTAATAGGTAAAGAGAAACGTATAAAACCATAACCACCGATCTTCAACATAATAGCAGCTAATACGACAGAACCAGCAGTTGGTGCTTCAACGTGTGCATCTGGCAACCAGGTATGCACAGGAAACATTGGAATCTTCACAGCAAATGCCAAGAAGAAAGCACAAAATATCCATATTTGTTCAGTTAATGATAATGAAATATCTGCCATGTCTGAAATAGCAAAACTACCACCTTTCATATACAAATATATTAAAGCAATCAACATAAATACAGATCCGAAGAATGTATAAATAAAGAACTTTATCGTTGCATATACTCTGTTAGGGCCACCCCAAATACCAATAATTAAAAACATTGGAATTAACATGGCTTCAAAAAAGATATAAAACAACATCGCATCTTGGGCACAAAAAACACCAATCATCATGGCTTCTAACATTAAAAATGCAGCCATAAATTGATGTACATTTTTCGTTATCACTTTCCAGGCTGATAATACTGTTAATACGGTAATAAAGGTTGTTAACACGATTAATGGCATCGCAATACCATCAACACCTAAGTGATAATTAATATTTAATGAAGGAATCCACGAAATTTTTTCTACAAACTGCATAGCTGCTGTTGAGCTATCAAAGTTTTGCCACAATGGAATACTTAACACCAATGTTAATACTGCAGTCGCCATAGCAAATAATTTTGCTAAACCTGCTCTATTTGGACCCAATGCTAATATTGCAAATGCTGCAATGATTGGCAACCAAATTAATAAACTTAATAATGACCAGCTGTTCATAATACATATGTTCCTATAAAGAATATTACCGCTACTACCATCACTAATGCATAGTGGTAAATATAACCTGATTGAAAGCCTCTAAATGCTTTTGATATTTTATTAACTAACTTTGCAGAACCATTGACGATTAAGCCATCAATCAATTTGCTATCACTCCACTTCCATAACATATTCCCAAGACTTACCAAGCCTCCAGCTATATACTTTTGATTAAAACTATCAAAACCATATTTATTCATAAGTATATTATAAATTGGAGCAAATATTTTCTTAGCATTTTCAGCCACTGAAATTTTCTTCAAATACACCCAAGTAGCAAGAGCAAAGCCAGCTAAAGCTAAAAAGAATGGCAATTGAGTCATTCCATGTAATACGAAATTACCAACTCCATGAAATTCATATTCACCAATATGTAAAACAACATCATTAGCTTTGTTTACATGTATAGCATCTTTTAAGAAATCACCAAATAATAGCGGCTCCATCGTCAACCAACCAATAATAACAGAAGGAATTGCCAATAAAACTAATGGCAATGTCACAACCCATGGTGATTCTTTTAAGTGTTCTTGCGTGTGATTATCCATTCTTTCTTTGCCGTGGAAAGTCAAATAAATCAACCTGAAACTATATAATGCTGTAATAAATACACCTAGTAATACGGCAATATATGCAACCCCAGATCCCCAACGTGTAGAGGCATGAGTCGCTTCAATAATAATGTCTTTTGAGAAAAATCCTGAGAAACCAGGCATTCCTGTCAAGGCTAACGTACCTATCCACATAGTTATGAATGTAACTGGCATGTATTTTTTCAATCCACCCATTTCTGACATATCTTGTTTGTGATGCATGGCAATAATGACAGAACCTGCTCCCAAGAATAATAATGCTTTGAAAAATGCATGAGTCATTAAGTGGAAAATTGCCGCAGAATATGCTGAAACACCCAAAGCAACTGTCATATAACCTAATTGAGATAATGTTGAATAAGCAATGACTCGTTTGATATCATTTTGTACTATACCGATTAAACCCATAAAGAAGGCTGTAAAGGCACCAATTAACATCACAAAACTCAATGCTGTATCTGACATCTCAAATATTGGCGACATGCGAGATACCATAAAGATACCTGCGGTAACCATTGTTGCTGCGTGAATCAGGGCTGAAATTGGGGTTGGTCCTTCCATTGAATCTGGTAGCCAAACATGTAATGGAGCTTGTGCTGACTTACCCATTGCACCAATAAATAAAGCAATCGCAATAAATGTCATCAATGACCATTCGACTCCAGGGAAAATAGAAATGGTTTTATCTGCAAAAGCTGGCAATTGATTAAACACTTCTACATAATCTAGCGTGCCAAAACTCATCATCACAGCAGCAATACCGATTAAGAAACCAAAATCACCTACTCTGTTTACTAAGAAGGCTTTCATATTTGCAAAAATAGCCGATTCTTTTTTGAACCAAAAACCAATCAATAAGTAAGATACCAAACCTACCGCTTCCCAACCAAAAAACAGCTGTAAGAAGTTATTAGACATGACCAACATCAACATGGCAAAAGTAAATAAGGATATGTAAGCAAAGAAACGTTGATAACCCGGATCATCATGCATATAACCAATGGTATAAATATGAACCATCAATGAAACAAAAGTCACTACTGACATCATTAATGCTGTTAATGAATCAATCATGAAACCAACATTAAAACTCACATCACCCGTAACCATCCATGTATATACATTCTCGTTAAAGCTTTGAAATTCACCATTGACCAAACCCATCAACACTTGGATGGACAAAACACATGAAATAGCTACCGAAGCAATAGTAACAACATGTGAACCAATGCGACCAATTTTACGACCAAAGAATCCCGCAATAAATGCACCAGCTAATGGCGATAAGGCAATGATTAATAAAGTATTCATACTCATCATATTACCCCTTCAACTCATTAAGATTATTTATTTCAAGCGATTTACGCTGACGGAAAACAACGACCAATATGGCTAAACCGATAGCCGCTTCAGCTGCTGCTACCGTAAGGATAAAGAAGACAAAAACTTGTCCTTGTATATCATTGAGATAACTTGAAAATGCAATGAAATTAATGTTTACAGCTAACAACATCAACTCGATAGACATTAATAAAATCAACACATTTCTACGATTGATATAAATTCCAGCTAAACTGATAACAAACAATATTCCAGCTAGGACTAAATAATGAATTAAACTCATTCGTCACCCCCAATATAGTTACCCTTTTCTGCATCCATCTTAACTACTCTCATTCTATTTTCGGTTGCTTTAACATGTACTTGAGATTCTGGATCAACGTGCTTATAGTCAGATCTTCTTCTCAAAGTTAATAAAATTGCCGCAACAATCGCTACCAATAATATAACTGATGCCAATTCAAACGGTAAAATGTATTGTGTATAAAGATTTTCAGCCACTTCTTTAACGTTACTGTGGCCTTTCGCATGTTTAATTAAATCATCTTGAGGTAATACATGGGCTAATTTTTTACCTAAAAGCATTATCATTTCTAAACCCATTATCAAGGCTACGAAAATACCCACTTTGGTGTATGTACTCATTCCTGATTTACGAGTGACTTTTACATCTAACATCATAATCACAAAAAGGAACAGTACCATTACCGCACCTACGTAGACTAGTACGAGTGTTAAGGCTAAGAATTCAGCTTCTAATAACATCCATAATGCTGCTGCACTAAAGAAGGCAAGAATTAAAAATAGCGCAGAATAAACTGAATTACGCATTGTAACAACAGCTAATGCAGCACCAATTAATATGCCAGAATAAACATAAAATAAAAGAATTTGATAAAATTCAGGAGACACTAAATATTCTAACATTTATCTATACTCCGCATCATTTTTTCGGCTTTCTGCAACTTCTTTCTCACGCATATCACCAATTTCTAAAAGTTGGGCTTTATCTAATACATTTTTTCCTTCACTCTCAAAGTGAAATTCATGAATATCAGTTAAAACAATTGAATCTACAGGACAAGATTCTTCACAAAAGCCACAGTAAATACATTTGAATAAATCAATTTCGTATTTTGTTGTACGCCTTGAACCATCTTCACGTTGTTCTGAGTCTATCGTAATTGCCAATGCTGGACATACTGCTTCACATAATTTACAAGCAATACAACGCTCTTCACCATTTTCATAACGACGTAGGGCATGTAAGCCTCTGAATCTATCTGACTTTGGTGTTTTTTCTTCTGGGTAACGAATGGTGAATTTTCTCTTAAAGAAATATTTACCAGTGACAGTCATACCCTTTAATAATTCTTTAAGGGTTAAACTTTTAAAATATCTAAAAATTTTCATATTAATTAAACCATGGTCCAATGTGGTACACTTTTAATACGGCTACTACCATTATCCAAAAAATCGTAATTGGAATAAATATTTTCCAACCTAAACGCATAATCTGATCGTATCTAAACCGTGGGAAGGTTGCTCTGAACCATAAATAAAGCAACAAGAAGAATCCTGTTTTCATAAAGAACCAAAAAATACTCGGTTGAGCAATCCATGAATCTCCAGTAAAGGGTGAATACCAACCACCTAAGAACATGATAGCAGTCAAAGCAGAAATCATTATCATATTGGCATATTCACCTAAAAAGAACAAGGCAAAAGCTGCGCCTGAATATTCTACGTGAAACCCTGCAACAATTTCAGACTCACCTTCAGCTACATCAAATGGCGCACGATTTGTTTCAGCAACACCTGAAATAAAATAGATAACAAACAAAGGAAACAATGGTAAGAAAAACCAATGACCAACTCCACCTGCTTGTGTATTAACAATATCAGTTAAATTTAAAGAGCCTGCTGCTATCAAAACACCAACCAAAGCAAAACCCATCGCTATTTCATACGATACTATTTGAGCTGCACTTCGTAAAGCACCCAATATGGCATATTTAGAATTTGATGCCCAACCAGCAATAATCACACCGTAAACACCTAATGATGTCATCGCTAAAATATAGACTAGACCAGCATTAATATCAGCTAACACCAATCCATCTGCGAAAGGAACAACTGCCCATGCAGCAAAAGCCGTAGCTAAAGTAATAACAGGAGCCATTAAAAATAAAAATTTATTGGCTTTAGCTGGAAAAATAATTTCCTTTAGTAATAATTTAAATGTATCAGCAAATGGTTGTGCTAAGCCCCATAGTTTAAAACCAAATAAACCAACGCGGTTAGGTCCCATACGGCCTTGCATAAAGCCGATAACACGTCTTTCTGCATAGGTCAGATAAGCAACAACAATAATTAGTGGTAAAACAATAGCAACAATTTTTAATAACGTCCAAACAACTAACCAAACTTGATCAATAATCATGATTCTTCTCCTATTGAAATAGTAACATTCAAATCATGTGAATTAAAACCTACACATTTGTGAGCATGAACTGAGCCATTTGGCAAACTGTCATCGATATTTACAAACAAATCAACTTCAACACCATCTTCACCTTGCTTAACCGTTATTGGCATGGCATTTTCTAATTTTAATTTACTGGCATCGGTTGAATTAATATTCAAGTTATCAGTACTGGCGTGAACAGTATCTTGTAGAGGTTGTGAACGTCTAGTCAGCATATCTACATCGTAAATTGTCGTTTCATTAAACAACATTAAATCACTGGCTTTTATATCATTAATTTTAGCTTCTTGGTTAATCTGGCCAAGGTGTATTTTTAAATGATTAACAGCTTCTGTTACTTCAGCAATCGTTTCATAATAAAAATCATCAACATTCAACATATTTGCCAATACTCTCAATACTCTCCAACCAGGTTTCGTATCTGCTGGCAATTTAGCCGCAGGGCCAAACGTTTGAGCTTGTGCAAAATTATTAAAATATGAACCGGCTACTTCACTGGTCAATCCAATCGGCAAAATTACATCTGCCACTTGCTTCATATTTTCATCAGCAAAACTAGACATTAAAACAACTGAATCAGCATTATCTAATACTGTATGGGCTTGATAGGCATCAGCAAAATCATCATTCTCAGCTTGGTAAACCACAAATGATTTAGCTTTTGAATTCAAAATTTCAGAAACGGAATGCTGAGCACTCATACCACAAATTTCAGCACCAACGCTATTAGCACCAGCAGCCATCTCGTATACTTTGCCACTTGTATGACTCGCCAACCATGCAACTATTGACTTAATTAAACCTGCTTGTGGATGTCTATTTGAAATTTGACCAATAACAAACATGACGTTATTTTCTTTATCTATCAATTGCTTAGCTAAATTATTTAGATTTTCATCTGTATCTTGCGAAGCTATCCATTGACCTAAATCACCTTCTAATTTCTCTTTGGTTAAATCAGAAACACAATGCGCTAAAGATCCTAAACCTTTGACCCAATCAATTTGTGTACCAACGTAATGATGTAAAGTATTAAAATTAAAATTAAATTGTTTAGGGTTAAAAACCGAAATTTTTGCTTTATTTTTCAACCATGCTTGTCTAACTCTATGACCCAATATAGCTTGTTCATGAGCAATATTAGAACCGACTAAAACTATTTGATTTTGTTCTGCAATCTCAGACAATGATAAATCTACTCTTGGTAATGAATATCCAGCTGAAAAATCAGTTTGTCCTAGTCTATAGTCAATATTGTCACAACCTAATGCTTTGAATAATTTGTGTAATAAAAAGTACTCTTCATTAGTTGATTGTGATCCAGCCAGAACAGCCGTATCTTTTGCATCATTGGCTTGTAATTTTCGTACAGCAAAATCCATTGCTGTTGCCCAATCAACTTCTTTCCATTTGCCTTCTTCTTTAATCATTGGAGCTGTTACACGGTCTTCACTGTCTTGTCCTAATACCCCATATCTATCTCTATCAGATATCCAAGCTTCGTTTAACTCTTCATTATCCTTAGGAACGGTCCTTAATATTTCACCATGCCTAGTGTGGTAATACAAATTTGAACCAATGGCATCATGCATAGAAACACCTGCCGCCGACATCAATTCCCAAGCACGGGCTTTAAATCTAAAAGGTTTGTTGGTTAATGCGCCAACTGGACATAAATCAATAATATTACCTGACATAACAGAATCAATTGAACGCCCTACCGCCGTACCAATTTGTGTGCGATCACCACGGCCAATACCACCTAATTCGTCAGTGCCTGTGATTTCATCCAAAAATCTCACACAACGCGTACAAGTAATACAACGTGTCATATCTGTAGATACTAAAGATCCGATATCTTCATCTATTGCAACTCGTTTTTCATCCACATATCGTGAAATTCCACGTCCGTAACCCATTGAAACATCTTGTAATTCACACTCACCGCCTTGGTCACAAATTGGACAATCAAGTGGGTGATTTATTAACAAAAATTCCATCACATTGCGTTGTGCATCAATGGCTCTTTTTGATTTTGTATAAACTTTCATGCCTGGCATTACTGGTGTTGCGCACGCAGGTAATGGTTTTGGTACTTTTTCAACATCAACCATACACATACGGCAATTGGCTGCTACTGATAATTTTTTATGGTAACAAAAACGTGGGATAGCAATGCCATTGTTGTCAGCTGCTTCTATCACCATCGAACCTTTCGGTACAACCATCGCTTTATCATCAATTTCAATTTCGACCATGTTATCTGGTATAGTTATATTACTTTCTTTTCCAGTCATTATGCTGCCTCCACCATTGATCGCTTATGTTCAACATAATATTCAAATTCATCCCAAAACTTATTTAACAAACCTTGTACTGGCCAAGCCGCTGCTTCACCAAAGGCACAAATGGTATGCCCTTCGATTTGATTGGCAGCTGTTCTTAACATTTCAACATCTTCAATACTTGCTTTACCATCTAATATTCTTGTTAATACACGGTACATCCAGCCTGTTCCTTCACGACATGGTGTACATTGCCCGCATGATTCCATGTAATAAAATCGTGATAATCTTTGGCAGACCTTTACCATGCAAGTTGTATCATCCATTACAATAACAGCACCAGAACCCAATCCAGATCCTGCTTGTCCAATGGAATCATAGTCCATAGTCAAGCTCATCATTGTTTCTGCAGGTAATACTTTCATTGAGGAACCACCTGGGATCACAGCTTTTAGCTTACGTCCTGGGCGCATGCCTCCAGCCATTTCTAACAAATCTTTAAATGGTGTCCCCAATGGAATCTCAAAGTTTCCTGGATTAGCTACATGACCGGATACTGAAAAACATTTAACACCACCATTATTTGGTTTACCCAATTCTAGAAACCAATCGGCTCCTTTTGTCATAATCAATGGTACTGAAGAAAAGGATTCAGTGTTATTAATTGTGGTTGGCTTTCCATAGATACCGAAATTGGCAGGAAATGGAGGTTTGAATCTTGGCTGGCCTTTTTTGCCTTCCAATGATTCCATTAAGGCTGTTTCTTCACCACAAATATATGCACCAGCACCAATAACACCATAACAATCGAAATCAATTCCAGAGTTATCTATGTTCTTTCCTAATAATCCAGCTTTATAGGCATCTTTTAACGCTTGTTCGAATGCTTCAAATGGCTCATGGTGAAATTCGCCACGTAAGTAGTTGTATCCAATAGTAGCTCCCATTGCATAAGCACCAATTGCCATACCTTCAATTACTGCATGTGGGTTATAACGTAAAATATCCCTATCATGACAAGTACCCGGCTCAGATTCATCAGAATTACACAAAACGTACTTTTGTCCCGGTGCATTTTTCGGCATGAAAGACCATTTCAAACCTGTTGGAAAGCCTGCTCCACCACGTCCACGAAGTGCTGAAGCTTTAACCGTATTGATTATTTCATCTTGGTCAGTTTTTTCAGCTATGATTTTTTTCCATGCTTGATATCCACCACGTTCTAGATAATTTTCTAAACTGGCATCTTTGCTTGGATTTAAGCTAACATTAACAATATCAATTTTAGACATTATGCTTTCTCCTTGAGCTTTGACAACAACTCATCTATCTTTCCATTTGATAAATTTTCATGGTAGTGTCCATCAATCAACATGACAGGAGCACCCACACAGGCAGCTACACACTCTTCTTCACGTACCAAAGTAATGCGACCATCTTCTGTTGTTTCGCCTAATTTAATGCCCAATGCTTGTTCTGCATGCTCGACAATTTGTTCAGCTCCATTTAACATACAAGAGATATTGGTACAAATTGAAATTTTGTGTTCGCCACATGGTTCTGTGAAAAACATACTATAAAAGCTAGCTGCCTCATAAACCCAAATTGCAGGAATTTCTAAATATTGTCCGACAGCTTGCATGATTTCCTGACTCAACCATCCACCATTCTGTTCTTGGGCAGCATGAAGAGCTCCAATAACAGCTGAACGTCTTTGATCTTGCGGATATTTAGCCAACCAAACATCAATATGTGCTTTTGTTTCTTGCGTTAACAACTCATTGGCTAACGTCTTATCATTATCTTGTGGATTAACTTGATACATTATCTATCAATCTCCCCGAATACTATATCCATTGTACCGATAACCGATACAACATCTGCTAACATTGAACCTTTGACCATTTCATTCATTGCTGATAAATGGGCAAAGCCAGGTGCTCTTACTTTCATTCTAAAAGGTTTGTTTGAATCATCAGCTACCAAATAAACGCCAAATTCTCCTTTTGGTGCTTCAACTGCAGCATAAGCTTCTCCTTTAGGAACTGTATAACCTTCAGTGAAAAGTTTAAAATGATGAATCATTGATTCCATATCATTTTTCATGGTATCTCGACTGGGTGGAGCTACTTTATAATCATCTAACATAACTGGGCCAGGGTTTTCCTTAAGCCATTTAACACATTGTTTAATGATTTTATTTGACTGAACCATCTCTTCCATACGTACGAGGTAACGGTCATAACTATCACCGTTAACACCAACAGGTACATCAAAATCCATCTTGTCATAAGCAGCATAAGTTTGCTTTTTACGCAAATCCCAAGCGACACCTGAACCACGCAACATAGGACCAGTAAATCCAAGTTGCAATGCTCGCTCAGGGCTAACTATTCCAATATTCACTGTACGTTGTTTCCAAATACGGTTATCTGTTAAGAGCGTATTATATTCTGCGATTCTTTCAGGGAAATAATCTGTAAAATGCTCAATAAAATCCAATAACGAACCTTCTCTCCATGAGTTCACTTCTTTTAATTTTTTACCTTTTGTCCATTTACTTTCAGCATGTTTAGGCATGTAATCCGGCAAATCGCGATAAACACCACCTGGTCGATAATAAGTGGCATGCATACGTGCACCAGAAACGGCTTCATAACAATCCATCAAATATTCTCTTTCACGGAAAGCATATAGAAACAACGTCATTGCTCCCAAATCTAATCCATGAGTACCAATCCACATTAAGTGATTTAAGATACGTGTTATTTCATCAAACATGGTACGAATATACTGGGCTCTGACAGGCGCTTCAATATTCAATAATTTTTCGATTGATTTTACATAGCCATGCTCATTACACATCATTGAGACATAATCCAATCTATCCATGTAACCAATGCTGTGATTGAAAGGTTTAGATTCTGCTAATTTTTCAGTACCACGATGTAACAAACCAACATGAGGATCAGCATGAACAACAACTTCTCCGTCCATTTCCAATATCAAACGTAACACACCATGTGCTGCCGGATGTTGAGGGCCAAAATTAACCGTATAATTCTTAATTTCAGACATTAACCTTCCTCCTCGATTTGTTCTTGAATTTCAGCATAACGTGCATCTTTTCTAATAGTTTTAGGAATAGTAACGCGTGGTTCAATTGAAACAGGTTCATATACCACACGACCTTTTTCTTCGTCATAACGCACTTCAACATTTCCAATAAGCGGAAAGTCTTTTCTGAATGGATGACCAATAAATCCATAATCTGTCAATATTCTTCTTAAGTCAGGATGACCAACAAAAATGATTCCGAATAAATCAAAAGCTTCTCTTTCAAACCAATCAGCCACTGACCAAATTTTAATTAACGAAGGAACAGACAACACACCTGTGTCTGGTGCAAAACATTTTAGGCGAATACGCATATTGTGTTCAATTGACAACAAATGTACAACAACCGCAAACCTTTTATCCATTAACTCAGTTTCACGTTCTTCCCATGAAAAACGGCCAGGACCTTTATTACCAATACCTCGACTAAAACCAGAACTTGAAACACCATCCGTATTCCATTCTGCTTCACCATAAGTAAGATAATCTATCCCACATAAATCTATCAATTGCTCAAATGAAAATTGAGCATCATCTCGTAGCTGTTGACAGACTTGCTGCCAATTTTCTGGAGCAATCTCACAAGTAATTTCCCCGTGTTGGTTAACAACATTGGTTACCAAATCACCAAATTGCGCCTTCAGCTTTTTTTCTAAACTAACTTTAGTATTATTCATAAGAGTTATCTAGCTATTGTATTTGTACGTTTAATTTTCTTTTGTAGCTGTAAAAGACCATATATTAAGGCCTCCGCAGTTGGAGGGCAACCTGGGACATACACATCAACTGGCACTACGCGATCGCATCCGCGCACAACAGAATATGAATAATGATAGTAACCACCACCATTGGCACATGAACCCATAGAAACAACATATTTTGGATCTGCCATTTGATCGTAAACTTTACGAAGCGCTGGAGCCATCTTGTTAACTAAGGTTCCTGCTACAATCATAACATCAGATTGTCTTGGCGAAGGTCTAAAGATAATGCCGAATCTATCTAAATCATATCTAGCGCCACCTGCTTGCATCATTTCAACTGCACAACAAGCTAAACCAAAAGTCATAGGCCACATCGAACCTGTTCTAGCCCAACCGATTACATCATCCAATGTACCTGTGAAAAACCCTTTATTATCAAAGCCTTGATCGACATATGGCTGAGTAATTTGATCAACTATACCCAACTCTAAATTTGAAAAATCTGTTGAATTGTTTTTTGTTACTCCCATTCTAATGCTCCTTTTTTCCATTCATAAATAAAACCAATGACCAGGATCAACAAGAATAAAAACATAGAAACCAATCCAAACGGACCTAATTTATCCAATATAACCGCCCATGGAAATAGAAAGGCGATCTCTAAATCAAAGATAATGAATAAAATAGCCACTAAATAAAATCTAACATCAAATTTCATATGACCATCATCAAAAGCTTCAAAACCACACTCATAGGCTGAAGATTTTTCTTCACTTGAATTTCTTGGGCCTAGAATAAAACCCACTGACAATAGAACTAAAGCGAGACCTATAGCCACACCTAAAAACATCAATACTGGAAAATATTCAGCCAGCATAAAACACCCCTTTAACTTAGTATAATATTGAGTGGGATATTCCCACTTGCTAATAATAAACCTTTAAGACAACTTTTTAAAGGCTCAGAAAATCTTGATGGTTAGACCACCTTACAAAACATTGGTGCCGACGGCCGGAGTCGAACCGGCACAGCTAAAAGCCACTACCCCCTCAAGGTAGCGTGTCTACCAGTTCCACCACGTCGGCAATATAACATTTTGTACATTTATTTAATTGATATTGGTCAATTATGAAACAAATTATTAACCATCAACTGGATCAATAACTTCTACTGCGTTATCTTCAGCTGCTTCTTTTACTTCGACAGCTTTTTCAACAACGTCACCTTTGACTTCAGTCGCCTTATCTGTGACAGCTTCCTTTATTGCTGTCGCTTCGTCTTTAATCGCTTCTTCTAAATTTGGCACATCATCAGCATTTTTTTCTGCCGATTCAACTGTTGAGATTTCAGGAACATCAGAATCAGACGAGTCTAACTTTCCGACAACACCCAAATCAATTTCACCCGTAGTTGCAGTTGTAAAATCTTTACTGGCCTGAACTGCCATAAACATACTTATTGCAAAGAACAAAAAAGCTAACATCATTGTAGTTTTAGTTAAAAAATTACCTGAACCTTGCGCACCAAAAACCGTATTTGAAGCACCTGATCCAAAAGCAGAACCTGCCGTTGCACCTGTTCCTTTCTGAACCAAAATAAAGGCAATCATTGCCACTACAACTAAAACGAAAAATATTAATAATAAATTTACTGACATCTTATAAAACTCACATTTTGGGATAAATTATTGACTTAATTCATCCGCTTGTTGACATATCGCAAGAAAATCTTCGCTGGTTAAAGAGGCTCCGCCTACCAAACCACCATCGATATCTTGCATGGAAAATAATTCTTTGGCATTACTGCCTTTTACACTGCCACCATAAAGGATTGGCACAAGGGGCGCTATTGTATCACTTTTCAACGACAAAAGAGAACGAATAAATGCATGGACATGTTGAGCTTGCTCAGAACTAGCGGTAACTCCTGTACCTATAGCCCAAACAGGTTCATAGGCAATTACTGCATTTTCAAAAGCCTCAATACCAACCAAATCAATCACTGCGTTAATTTGCTCAGAAACAATTTGTTCGGTAACGCCAGATTCACGTTGTTCTAAAGTTTCTCCACAACATAAAATAGGTTTTAATCCATGTTTTAATGCAGTTTGAAACTTATTAGCAATATCTTGATTGCTTTCATTAAAATAAGCCCGTCTTTCAGAATGGCCAACCAAAACCAATTGACAACCCAATTCTTTAAGCATACTTCCTGACACTTCTCCAGTATAAGCACCTTTATCGAACTCACTTAAAGTTTGTCCACCAACTAAAATAAATTCTTTAGCTAATTTAGTTGCTTGGGAAATATAAACAGAAGGAGGAAATACGGCAACTTCAAATCTTTTATCACTAGGTAAACCAGCAATTATTTCTGAAATCAAATCACGAGTCATGGCTATAGAACCATTTAACTTCCAATTTCCCGCAACCATTAATTTTCTTGACATAAAACCGCACCTACAAAATAGCGTGCGCATTATAATACAAACTTCGGCTTACTTGAACGAAAATAATCAAAATGCTAGATTATTTATACTTTGTGTATCAATGCAGATATATCAAAAAATATCTCAAACTCCTTTTTTATTATGGATTAAGTTTCAGAAAAAATTTATAACTTACTTATACTTTTTATCAAATATTCTTTTTGGAAAGAAAGTTTAGATAATTTCGCTTTTATAACTTGAGCCTTTTTGGCGATAACTACATTTAATTCAACACTGACTGTATCAAATATCAAAAAATGTGTACTACGTGCAGAAATAAGAGACATTTTATCTATTGGCAAATCCAAATGTTTTGAAACAGTCTTTATGCTATCTCTATATACATTATTACCACTAGGTAAAATGGGGATAACAAGCATTAAAAACACAAGCCAAAATAAAGGCTTTTTATACATTTTATTCATCACATACATAGGGCACCACCCAAGGTTTAGTCAATTTAATGACATTATACTGCCCACTACCAAAACCGTTTACATTTGATGAATAATTAACAGTACCACTACCTAAACAACTCAATTGCATTTGGACTTCACCCCATTTCGATAAATTAACATCATCTGGATTGAAATTTTCACCAAACTTTCCACCTTCAGCTACAAGGACATTAGTAAAGTCTAATGTAATATCATTTCCATCTACTGTAACTACTCCTGATGAATCAAGAAGCCACATATGATTACCTTCTAAATCATAGGTATACCATATCAGTATTGCCCTACCATCTTCTAAAATTTCAACTAAATAACCTTCCCCACTGCGCTGCGGATCGTACCAAGAACCCGAAATCAACCCGACAGGTTCTTCAATAGGGACTAAAAGTTCGATGGCTTGGTTAAGCGCTCCCTTAACAAGACTTAACTGTACTAAATCGGTACGTAATTTTTTTCCGTCTAAATCTGTAAAAACAACCTTAGCAGATCGTTTAACTTCATGAAAACCTACTGCTGGTTCTAGTGATTCACCACCACTAAATATGATTTCCAAAGATCCAAATGGTTCAAAAGAAATGTTAGCAGAATCAAATGCTTCACCAAAAATACCACCAGACGCTTGTGTAAAATTGTTCACTGTAATAGTATTGCCTGAATAATGACCCAACGCAGAATACCACCTTTGCTTTCCTGCATTATCATAAGTAAACCACTGAATCCAAACCCGATTATCAGACAATAATTCATAAGAAAAACCTTCTCCATTTCTTGCTGGATCAAAATATAAACCTGTTGGTTGAATTATTGGTTCAAAAGCATGTTTTGACATGACACCTAAAGAAGTAGAGTAACTTGAATCAATGCCACCAAATATTGATGAATTTCCATTACTATCTTCATAATTCCTCCACTGTCCTCCCGTCCAACTAACCACGGTTTCTGGATTTGAATCTAAACTCTGACCCACCATATCTGCTGCAACAAATGACCAATCAATCACTGAGTTTTCATCTATAGCCAAATCATCTGGTAAGTTAAATTCTAAAACAAATGTATCATCTTTATAATATTTATAAGAATTAACTCCTTCAATTTGTTTATTAACCCATGATCCGTCACTATTAGATAAGTCAATATTTTCTCCATTTAATTTCGCTAATATGATAGGGTTTAAGGCCAATGAATGTTGTCCTTGTAAATATGTAATTTCTTTGCCCACGTCGCGAACTCGCATAGGCTTATCAAATGTAAGAACTAATTGATAATCCAAATCAACAAACAAATGTTCAACTGTGTCTTGGAAAAGCGTCCTTTCTCCATCTGCTGTAATATCCCATGAAGCATCATAAACCACTACACCCGATGATTTTTCAACGATTTTCAACTGTGTAATAGATGGAGGGCCCGCTTGTCCATACCATGTCACAGCAAAAGATTCCGCTAATTGCTCCCTAACTCTGGTAATCTCTGATTCAGGCAAGATAAATCCATCATGTCCATTATTTCCAAAACCACCATATTCAACTGCTCCATTACCACCAGGTTCTATTTCCAATGTCCAAGAAGGCACCTGATATGTTTCAGCAAAATATTCATCAGTAGAGCCAATTCCTACGTCTGGACCACTCGGTATATCTTGATAATACTTCCCAGCTGGGAAAGCAGCATGATGATTAGTAAAATCTTCAAGTAATTCTTTCTGTAATACAGTTCTATTAGCAATATTTGTTCTAACTGAAAAATGAACTTTGGAAAAGGAGTGAACATCAGTATAAATTCTTACTTGATCTGCATCAACCAATTCGGCTGCATTTAATCGGGCTTGAGTTTCAGGTTCAGACTCTACTGATGGACCATGATGAAGGATTGAAGTTTCATCAGGAGAGGAACTATTCGAACTCGCCCAGTAAGGACTATTATTCCTATTTAAATCTACACCCAATAAAAAATCGTGGCCAGTAAACAAGTCTTCATCTGTGTCTAACAGATTTTTTCTTCGCATTCTTCCATCACGCGGACCAATTTGGTTACTGTACCAATTTTGTTCAGGGAATCTTTGAGTTTGCAAAAAGCCATCTATATTATTAACTGGAATGGCCACAATAGCAGTATTCTCTAACAAGTATTGATAAAAAGATTCATCATTTGATTTTTCATCAAATAACTCCATAATGCCAGTCAAGACTTCTGGCGACTGCCACTCACGCGCATGAATACCACCATTAACCAGCATCGCTCCTTCTTTAACACCATACTTTGTTAATTGATTTTCATCGCTTAACATATACGCCCACAGATCACGATTATAGACTGTATTTCCAACAATATGTCCTTGTATATAATTATTGTTTAGGGCTATTGACTGGTGTTTTGCAAACAAACCATTGTATGTTCTAAATCCATCAAAAGGCTCTGATGTATCAACAGGGATAGGAACAGGAAAACCCAAACCTAGAGTCCCATTTTGCTCAGTCCAAGAGATTATTGATTGGGCATTAACTAGTGAAAGCTGACAAATCATTATTAAAGCGATTAAAACCCTCATCTGCCTCTCCCATCAAAACTTTTCAACCAGTTATTAGTATCAGATGTTTTATGTAATTGTTTTAAAATTATTTTTGCTTCATTTTTTTGATTCATTTTTAAACTGTACACAATTTGTTTTTTTATCATTTCAGAATCATTAGTTTGATAGATAGATTTTAATTCATTTAACACATGAATATTTTCAGATTTTGCCAGAACTAATGCCGCTTCCTTTACGGTTTTCTCATCATTCATGTATTTCAATAATGCTCCTTGAATTTTTGGATTTTCAAGATAGCTTCTCATCATAGAAATCGTAAACGCTTGGTGTTTCCCCTTATTTACCAAATAAATCAACTGACCAACAACAAATTCTTCTGAAAAATTCAGTTTAATATTTCTCAAAATATACTCACTTTGGCTTTTATTTAAATGTAACAAGCCTAGCTCAATTAACTCTTTATTTTTTGTTTTCAAGGCATAATGACTAATAAACTTATCCAAACCACCTAAATTTGATATGTTTTTAATCAAATACTGAGTGATTAAATTGTGGTTTTCTGATGTTATCGTATCGACACTCTTTTTCAGACCATGCCATTCTGGATTAGATAAATAATTCATTTCATTGTTCAATTGTTCAACAGTACTTATTGAATCCTGATCGAACAAACGACTGTAATCATTAAATGAAGCCGCTGCCGACCAAATATTTTCTATACCCTGTGCTTTAGCTGCAATTTCAAATACTGGAACAGGAACCCGACCTTCTTCATGTATTTTGAAAGCCTTACTCTCATAATTCTTCATCAACTGTACAAAGTCAGATAAATATTCTTGTTGCGAACGGAAGGATATTTCTGAAAGCAATGAATAAAGTTTGTATTCTATTACGATAGGATCAAGCTTTGATTTATCTGAATCAATAATATTTCGGATGAAGTCTTGAGGCTGTTTACTCGTAAAAAATTCATTAGCAAAATTTTTAGTTGCACTATCATTGGATTGACTAGAAACAACATTCTCAACTTGAAACTGAGAATAAGTCACAGCAAAGGCATTGAAGGATATAAGAAAAGAGATCATTATTATACGTAACATAACACTTCATCGTTTGTTTAATCGAATAATAATAAACCATTAAAATATCATTTACAAATAGTTCATAAGTTTAATTTTTTTATTTTTGTTATAATTATGACCTACTTGAAATATATGACCGAAACCATTATATTAGAGCATTCTAATATAATGGTTTTTAGGATTACTTATGAAATCACGTTTAACAACACTAGTCTTATTGATAATTGTTACAACATCACAAGCTCAGTGGCATAAAGTGAGTTATGAAAAAACGAACACGTTTAGATTCTTGAACGGAGAAATAGAAGCGGTGAACAAAGCCACTGTTTCATCACAAACAACTGGAAGAGTTGAAAAACTGTATTATGACGTTGATGATTTTGTGGCCAAGAATACAATTTTGGTTGAATTCACAAATACCGAACAAAAAGCCAAAGTCAGTCAAGCTAATGCTAATGCTAACGCGGCAAAAATTGCCTTTGACCAAGCAGAGATGGACTATATTAGAATAAAAGACATATTTGCTAAAAAACTCGTCGCAAAGAGTCAATTAGACCAGTCACTATCCAATAGAAATGCTTTGGAAGCAAAACTAGCTGCTGCTAATGCGGCAGCGATTAGTGCCAAAAAACAACTCGAATACACCATTATAAGAGCACCATATGATGGAATAGTAACAAATAGATATGTAGAACAAGGAGAAGTTGTTAGCCCAGGAACAGCCATTATGGAAGGACTCAGTTTAAGCCAATTACGTGTTATTACACATATTCCAGAAAAAATAATTAATAAAGTAAAATCTAACCCTTTTGCAAAAATAATCCACAATAATCAAGAAATAAAAGCATCTAAAATTACAATTTTTCCATACGCTGACAAATCAAGCCGCACATTTAAAGCTCGCCTTGACATAGAAACATCACAAGCAGAATTATTTCCTGGTATGACTGTCAAAGTTGCTTTTAAAACTGGTGAACACAAAAGCTTAATGATTCCTAAGGAAGCCTTAGTAACAAGAGGAGAATTAATCATGGTTTATGTGAAAAGTGGCGAAAACAAAATACTCAGACATGTTAAAACCGGACTTGAATCTGATGATAACATTGCTATTGTTTCAGGTTTAAATGCCGGTGACGAAATATTAATCAATTCTTTATCGAGTAATGGCAAGGACAAGGAATAGAACTAAGTATATGAAATATTCAATTTCAGGAAAGCTCGCTGATCAATTTCAGGCAAGCCCAATTACCCCATTAATTGCTTTACTAGCCGTATTACTAGGGATATTTGCTGTATTTGTTACACCCAGAGAAGAAGAACCTCAAATAGATGTCACTTTTGCCAATGTATATATTGCTTTACCCGGCTCAACAGCCAAAGAAGTTGAAAATCTAATTGCCCATCCTGCTGAACAAGTATTAGATTCTATTGCTGATGTTAAGCATGTCTACTCTGTTTCTCGACCTGGTATGGCAATAATCAGTGTTCAGTTTAAAGTGGGGATAAAACGCAAAGATGCCATCATTCGTTTATACAATGAAATTCACTCTAATGCAGATTGGCTTCCTCTATCCTTGGGTGCATCTGCTCCATTGATAAAACCTATGGGCATTGATGATGTTCCCATTGTAACGGCAACTTTTTGGAGTGACAATCCAGAAAAAGGCAGCTACGAATTACAACAAGTCTCTCAAGCTTTAGAAGCTGAAATTAAACGCATACCCAATACCCGAATTGTCGACACAATTGGCGGACCTGAACATGTAGTCCACATATTACTTAATCCAGAAGAGTTAGCTGCCTATAACTTAGATTTTACTAGCATTGAAAACGCCTTAAAACTGAATAACATGGCCACTCATTCTGGCTATAGAACAGCCAATAACCAAACAATTCCAGTCGAAACAGGAACATTATTAGCCAATGTAGAAGATATCAAAGGATTAGTTGTTTCAATTAATGATGGATTGCCTGTGTATCTAACTGATATCGCAACAATTACAAATGGTGCCGATACCCCGGAAAACTATGTTTGGATGACTGCAGGTAAAGCTTGGAAAGAAAAACAAGCACCTAATTTTTCTCCTGCTGTCACTTTAGCCATTGGCAAAAAAGCAGGGGCAAATGCAGTAGATATTGCTAATGCCGTCATCAATGCAACAGAACAGCTTAAAACGACACATATTCCGAGCGATGTGAATGTAGAAATAACCAGAAACTATGGTAAAACTGCAGATGATAAAGCCAAAAAACTCATGACCAAATTAGCCTTTGCTACAGCATCAGTTGTATTGTTAATTATGTTGTTTTTGGGATGGAAAGAAGCTATTGTCGTGGGACTAGCCGTCTCTATCACTTTAGCTGTCACATTATTTGCGTCATGGGCATATGGATTTACCTTAAATCGCGTTTCGCTATTTGCCTTAATTTTTTCAATTGGTATATTGGTTGATGATGCTGTAGTCATCGTTGAAAATATACACAGACATATTTCCTTAGGCAAACATAAACTATCAGAACTTATCCCGATTGCCGTTGATGAAGTGGGTGGACCAACTATTTTAGCTACATTCACTGTGATTGCTGCGCTTATGCCAATGGCTTTTGTCACTGGACTAATGGGCCCATACATGAGCCCTATTCCGATAAATGCCAGCATGGGCATGTTACTTTCGTTGCTGATTGCTTTAATCATCACACCATGGTTATTTAGGAAAATCATCGGCAACAAGGTTCATCACGTAGAGCAAAAAAATAAAAAAAGTATATTTAAAACACTGATGACACCTTTTCTTTCAAATGATAAAAAAGGAAAAATCAACAGATACTTATTAGTATTTGGCGTAATCCTAATGATGATTTTGTCAATATTATTAGTCCCCTCACAAAACGTTATATTAAAAATGTTGCCATTTGATAATAAGTCAGAAATCCAAATAATCGTTGATACCAAAGAGGGAACCACTTTAGAAAGCACCAATCAAATCATGCTTGAAATAACTGAATACTTAAAACAAATTCCAGAAATAGAACACATGGTAGTCTATGCAGGTGTACCTTCGCCGATAAATTTTAATGGCTTAGTGCGTCAATATTTTTTACGCGAAGGTGCCAACATGGGCGATATTCAAATCACTCTGATTGACAAACATGACCGCGATAGACAAAGCCATGATATTGCTGTTGCAATTAGACAAGAAATTACACAAATTGCCAATAAACATAATGCACTGGCCAAAATTGTAGAAGTTCCGCCAGGCCCACCCGTTCAATCTCCCATTGTGGCAGAAATCTATGGACAATCTGATGCCATGCGTAAAAGTACAGCATTAGCCGTTGAAAAGGCTTTTCATCAAGTCGAAGGTATCGTTGACATTGATACATCGATAGAAGCCGATAGTTTGCGAGAAGTCATTGTCGTTGATAGAGCCAAAGCCAGCCAACTAGGCATATCACAAGCACAAATTGCAAAAACCATTAACACCGCGTTAATTGGAACTGATGTGACATTTTTACATGACCCCAACAACAAATACAGTACGCCAATTCGATTGGAAACTCCTTCAAATAGGCAAAATGATTGGGAAACTTTATTAAATATTCCTATTAATACAGCATCGGGTAGTCAGGTCATATTAGACGAAGTCGTTACTGTACAAGCAAGCACATGGCAACAAACGATTTATCACAAAGATTTATTGCCTGTATCTTTTGTTACAGCAGACATGTCTGGTTTCCAAGACTCACCTTTATATGGCATGTTCGAGCTAGTAGATGTAGTCGCCCATGATAAAAGCATCAAACAAAACTACATCTCTGCTCCACAATTCGTCAATCAACCAAGCATTAAATGGGATGGCGAATGGCAGATGACTTATGAAACATTCCGTGATATGGGCATTGCTTATGGCATTGGATTGATTTTGATATATTTATTGATTGTCGCTCAATTTAGTTCTTATTTTGTTCCGCTCATTATTATGGCACCTATTCCATTAACCATTATTGGTGTTATGCCTGGGCATTGGATAGCAGGTGCACAATTTACAGCCACATCAATGATTGGGATGATTGCATTAGCAGGAATAATCGTTAGAAACTCTATATTATTGGTAGACTTTATTTCTTTACAAGTCAAAGCAGGAGTTGAATTAAAAACAGCCGTAATTGACTCATCAAAGGTACGAGCTAAACCAATTATTTTGACTGGTGTTGCTGC
>Ga0209345_10001182_pt1 | contig 31830 bp, 28 predicted proteins | sample Cruoilmetagenom7_FD_187294 | JGI IMG/M metagenome (GOLD analysis project Ga0209345, IMG submission 187294) | Oil polluted marine microbial communities from Coal Oil Point, Santa Barbara, California, USA - Sample 7 (SPAdes) (version 2) | ecosystem: Environmental > Aquatic > Marine > Oil seeps ...
AATTCGAGGGGGACCTCAAGCTCCGCACAGATCACGAGGTCTGCAAAAGTCCACAATGATCCACAGTGATCCACAATGGTCAGAGAGAAACCCCGGGCCTGTCTTTTGCACTCCGCACAAGACGAGCAGGCCGGTACTCCAAAACCACCTGTCCCCGCTGGTTCCGCACAGTATTCCGGGTCACGACCACGCCGCGATCCGGGTGACGCGTCGGTCGCGACTGCACAACCTCGACCTCAACCTCAATCGTGTCCCCCACATACACTGGCGCACGCGCCGTCAGTTCCATGCCCAAAAAGGCAATGCCCATGCCCTGCAACATTCCAGTTTGGATCACAAGCCCTTCTGCGAAGGCATACGTGAGCGCGCCAGGCACAAAACGCTTTTCATAGGGAATGCTCTCGGCATCTGTCTCAGCAGCAGACGCACCGTCTTCCTCATGAAAAAGGGTGGCGTCCATGAACAGACCCTCATTAAATCCCGCAAGCGTCACAAAATTCACCAGGTCTGTTTCCGTGACCGTGCGCCGAAAAGTGCGGAAACAAAAACCTACAGGTGTTTCCTGCCAGCCCTTCCCTGCTCCCAACCGAGCAGCCAACCGAGCAGGTCCCTCTGCAGGTCCCTTTCCGGACGTCCCGCCAACATCACGCTTGCTCGCTTGCGGAAGAGAGCCTTCGTTCTCACTCATCGGTACAACTCACTCATCTGCCTGCTCTTGTCTAGGGAAATCCCCATAAATTCACGAAAGACACTTCGCGCTCAAGATGGTCTTTCCGTCAAGATGATGGCAGGAAACACCTCCATGTCACGATGACAGAACGACCAGAAGTTGCGACAACCCCGTGCGCCAAGACGCACGCGAGTCTCCTCCCATTCCCACTGTGCACTCCAATGCATCGGAGCATCACCTCCGAAAACACTTCGATATCCAAAAAACCCAGCAAAATTCGACAAGAGAAAAATTTCACCGGCAGGCCTTTGTCGGACAGTTCTCCACGACTCCACTTCCCAACACACGACCTCTCTCCGCACGACTTCCCTCCGTGCTCTCCCCGTGGACACAACAAGAAAGAGTCAGCGTGCTCTTCTCTTGCCTTATGCGTTACGATCCTCCGGGGAAGGCAATCGTGCGGGACACCAGACCTGCACGAGCGGGAACCACCTCTGGTATTCGTTCATACTCACCAGGGATGCAATACCCATGACAGCGTCCGCTGTCACTGCCAGGGACAAGGAGAATTTCTTGCAACGCGAAGATCTAACAGATGTCCTGTATGAGATTGACAATGGCTTGGCCTGGATCACCATCAACCGACCTAAACGTTACAATGCTTTCCGTGGCAGAACGGTCGACGAACTGATCTGGTGCTTTAAAAACGCGTGGGCTGACACAACAGTCGGAGTTGTGGCACTCACCGGAGCCGGGGAAAAAGCATTCTGCGCAGGCGGAGACCAGAAACAACGCCAAGAAACAGGCGACTACGGACCAACCGAGTCCGGTTTGTTTGAAGTGGAAACCCTGCACCGTCTGATCCGGGACATCCCAAAGCCCGTCATCGCCGCAGTCAACGGCGTGGCAGTCGGAGGTGGCCACGTCATTCATGTAATCTGCGACCTCACAATCGCGGCAGATACCGCTCGATTCGGCCAGGCCGGGCCACGAGTCGGGTCATTTGACGCCGGCTTCGGCAGCGCCTACCTCGCCCGTGTTGTGGGGGAAAAACGGGCACGAGAAATCTGGTACCTCTGCGACCAGTATGACGCGGAGACTGCCTACCAATGGGGACTCGTCAACAAGGTCGTGCCCTTTGCCGACCTCAAGCAAGAAGTCAGGATCTGGGCCGACAAGATGCTGGCAAAAAGCCCGACTGCCTTGAAAGTTCTGAAACACTCCTTCAACGCAGACAGCGAGTCTGTCGCGGGCCTTGGTGCCGTTGCCTTCGACGCGCTTGACCTCTTCGTAACTTCTCCGGAAGCACAAGAGGGCGTCAACGCCTTTAATGAGAAGCGTGACCCAGACTTCTCGCCCTACCGCTGACACAAGAAACAGCAGGCACAGCCCCAGGAACAATCAACCTGTTCCTGGCGGCCAAGGTTGACGCGCTTTCCACCATTTCCACAAGCGCCCACAAAAGACACGAGCTCGTCTTGCAACAGCTCCCAACACACGACGCCACACCACACTGGGTCGATACGACCCCGGTCAATACGACCAGGGACGAGTCTCTCGAGACATGAGCGCAAACCACAGCACGATAAAAGCAGCGCCCAAAGCATTGACGGCCATCGCAGTCCTGACCGACATAGAGTCCGCGAGAAAACCCAGAACAATCGGGCCAAGAACATTGCCCATGTCACTTACAGTTCGATACATCCCTATAGCCACACCGCGCAACTCGGCAGGAGCAATGTCGACAACACAAGTGGCTACCACCGGACCAGCCATACCCGCCCCGATCCCAAGCAAAAGGCTCCCTGCAACAAACAAGGCCGCACCAGGAGCGAACGCCATGACGGCCACTCCTACCACCAGGCTACTCATGCCTGGAACAATCGCCCATTTTCGCCCGTGATTATCGCTCACCGCGGCAGAGGGAAGCAGAAACAAAAACCCGAGCAATGAGAGCACGGCAAATAAAAGCCCAATGGACCCAACCGTCAAGCCGAACTCTTCATCTCCAATCAGAGGCATCAGCGTGTTACGGCTACCTGCACGCGTCCCGAACAGGGTAAATCCCACGAGGCAGACTGCAAAAAAGTCCCGAGAAAACAAAAGATGCCGCCACGCCCCCGACTCTCCTGGCGAAGCTTCCTTTTCTTCTCTTCCCGCTTCCCTGCTTTGCGTTCCTTTTTCGCTCGCGTCGTGTGATGCAGCGAGCATGGTGCTTCGCTCTTTCATCTCCGGTAGACCAAACCAGGCATACACAGAGGTGAGTCCGGCAATAGCCCCAACAATGAAGAAAGGCGCACGCAATCCCAGACCCTCTGCGGTCAAGCCACCGAGGGCAGGACCAACTGATACTCCGATGAGAAGAGCTCCGTGATTCATACTCACAAAGCGCGCGCGGCTCTCAGGCGGGGCAATCTCTGCCAAGTAAACCTGAGCCCCCATGGCATACATCGCGGAACCTGCTCCGGCCAGAAACCGCCAAAAAAGCAGAGGGGGAAGCCCTTCAGCAAAACCAGACCCCATCATGCCGACCGTGGTCACTACCGGACCCCCCACAAGCGCCAGGCGACATCCGTACTGGTCACACAGGATTCCAACAGGGATGTTCAAGAGGACTCGTGCGAACGCAAAAACCGAGAGCGTGAGGCCGACAGCCACCGTGCTGATCCCCAGCTCATCAGCAAACAAGGGAAGTATCGGGGTCACGACTCCTTGTCCAAGCATGATCGAGGCCGAGGAGACACAGATCATGAGGAGACGCTTGTTTTGCCGGAGAAGACCAACTTGGCGTGACGATCCAGTCACTGGATGCAGATTTCAGCTGGTCTGGCTTGTGCACATCCCTCTTGTGCACATCTCTGGAATTTCGCGCAAGCCCCTTTCCTCACGAAACCCCCATTGAAACATGAGTGCGTACTGCTGAATTTCCTGTTCGGAACGCGAGACCACGCCTGCCCGCTCTCCAACATACTTACGTTTCCCAACAGATAATGCTTACGTTTCCCACAAGTCATACTTTATGCAGATACGTCAAGGACAGCTCGCCCTGGGCAACAGTTGAAGAACGCACCCCAAAAACGCACTGCCCACGAGCCAAATAAAGCAGATACAGTCCTGTCTCGAACTATTGCCTCACGCCTGATACCCCGGAGATTTTTGCGTGCTCATGTGGCGTGAAAACTTTCCATTTTCACGCCACACACTTTTCCGACAACATCGGGTACGGCTCCATCAAGAAGAAGCAAGTCGTGCAGAAAACACCAGTCCAACGGCAACAGAAAGCCTCATGGCACGCGGGAGTAATGACTTTGGTTGGCCCGGTACCTGGCAAGCGGCAAAAGCAGCAGAGAAAAGAAGGGTGAGGCTCCAAGGGGGTAGAGCCTCACCCGATAAGCGAGACCAGAAACGAAACCGTTCCCTGCTCTCGACCTGTGAGCGATGAGGACCAGTCAACGATCCAAGACGGCGGCATGTACGCCGCAAGATAGAACAACTGATCCCACCAGGGGTCTCTGTAGCACCAGGGGCATGGTGCATACGATGCACTCTTCTGCGGAAAGATTTAGAAGACAGAAGATACATCTTCCAGATCACACTGTCCTGTTACTCGCCCAACACAAAAGGCCCGGATTTCCTCACTTTTTCCGCGATTTCTTGTCGAGTTTCCCGCAATACTCCTTGCCAGATTTTTTCTAGCTGATGCGCTGTCTCTCTCCCCAGCCTTCTCGAAAAATCTTTTTACATCGAAAGATCCCTCGCAAGAGGAGGTCTTCACGAAATGCTTTTTGGGAGAGAGCACTCTTACTAGAGCATCCCAAATAGATTCTCTCAAGGAACTTTGGAGCAATAATAAACCCGAAAAAAACTCGTTCCAGCGCCTAAATCCAATACAGTCACCAGCCTGTCAGATGACAGAATAGAGTAACAGTCTCGAACTTAGGAATTCTGCAAACGACCTCGGGAATATGTAGGGCCACTCAACAGCTCGGTGGAAAACGCCGAACCAAATAATGCCAGACCAGCAGCAAGGCAGTCCCTCATCGTTTTCCTCTCCAAGAGCCCAGTGCATCCGAAGATCCAGAGAACTTTGAAAAAGAACTTGTACGAGGACGACAGCGCGGTATGGGATTTCTGCGATGATTCGCTCTGACTAAGGGGGAGTTACCACTGGGGCTGTAGCACTCACCCTCCGCTCAGCAATAGAGTGCCACAGAATTCAGCAAAAAGCAAGCGGAAAAGAGAAATATAAAAAAATTTCTCAGCACTTACAACAAACACATCTTGACATATTTTCTCAAAAAATGTCAAGCAAAAAAAGAAATAGTAAAAAATTCGGCAGAGAAATCTATATAAAACCCAATTTCCTCCCCTATATCCAGAAAAATACCATCATCGAAAGAAACTACCCATAGCCTTTGCAGTAGATGTAAAACATCTCTCTTACCTCGAAAGAAATACTAGTTAGTTCCAACAAAAAGAAAGCAACAAAATACATATTCCCCGACAAACTCCAGTGTCGCACAACGCAGCCCATGCAATAAAACGGCAAAAATGACTCTGACAGCAGAACAGACAGCCTCAGGTCCCAGACCCCAGGCCACAAAAGTCAGGCCACAAAAGTCAGAAAAACACGAACCGTACGCGAATCTATATCATGCCAGATCTCGAGAAAACCGCACACCCCTCAAGAGAAGCTGCCAATGCCTGTTTCCCTCAGCCACATAGCCCAGGCAAAAAAGACCCTGCTCCAAGAAACTCACAGGCAAATCGTGCGCTGCTCTTGGCCCAACAGGCCGAGAGACCTCTGCCTGCGGCGTCTCTCGTTGCCGGCAAAAATGATCCCCAAGGAGCCAATCCCCGGGGGAGAACCCCAAAGGACGACCCTCGGAGATCACCCGAGAGACATCAGAGAGCACCATGCTTCAAGCTGCACGAAGCACACGGCGGCTCTTTCTACAGCGCTCAGGTAGTGATGCCGTAGAGTTCAGCGGCATTATCATGCAGAATCCGGTCTACCTGATAATCCGAAAGATACGTCGTGTGCTTCGCAAGCATCTCTTGGCTCCATGGCCAAGTGCTGTCACTATGCGGAAAATCATTCGCCCACATCAAACGATCCGTGTTCATCAGGTTCGCGACCTTGAACGCCACCCAGTCATCCTGAAAAGTCACATACACGTTTTCCGACAAGTACTCACTCGGCAACTTCGACAGGGTCCCCGCCGGAAGCCAATGACGATGCCGCTTGTACGCGTGATCCATCCGATACATGTAATGAGGCATCCAACCAGCGTCCGCCTCCACACACGCCACTTTCAAATCAGGATGCCGCTCAAACACCCCACTCAAAACAAACGTCCCAATAATATCCTGACATCCCCGAATGATCGCGAGAAAAGTATTAAGGCGCGGACCACGTACAGGGTTCCCGAGGTTACTTGAGCTTTCCGTCAGGATGTGGAAAGAAAGCGGCATCTCCAAATCAATGGACGCCTGATAAAAATCATCATAAACCAGACTGTCATAGTCCTCGACAACCGGGTCACCTGGCATCATGACACCCTTGAAACCGAGCTCTTTCATGCGCTCGAGATCTTTGATGCCCTCTTCCGGCGAACGCATCGCCGTCTGCCCCATCCCAATCAAACGATCCGGCGCCGTCTCACAAAACTCGGCCAACCACAAGTTGTACGCATCAAAACACGCCTTCTTGTAATCCGCATCCTCATGGTTACAGAGAACCATGCCCACAGTCGGATAAATCACCTCAGCATGCACACCATCGCGATCCTGGTCCGCCAAACGCGCCTTCGGTTCCCACCCCCCTGCATACATTTCCTCGAACTTCACGCCCGCAATACGGATCTCTTCCGGAGGCTTCCCCGCAGCCGCCAAAAGCCCCATCGGAATGGGAACTGGCCATCCGTCAATGATGAACACATCGCCAAGATTCTCGATGTATTTCATATGAGGAGCGGTATCCCGGTACACCGGATCAATCCGGTCCACATACGTCCCCGGTGGCTCCGTAATATGAGAATCAGCGGAAATAATAGTTTTCGGCATAGGCCCCCCTTGCACGCCTTTTCTGCACTCTACCAGGAGGTCTCTGAGAAGGAACAGGCTTCACGAAAGAATCCGTCTCCGGCCTACGACATCTTCCCCCTCACGGAACATGCGGTGACGAAGCATGCACTCAACATGCCACGCCTCGTCACGCTGTTCTTCCCAGCCGGGCTTCTCGCCAAAGAACCTCTGAAATGAAACCCTCTGGGACTTCGTAAGACCCTCTTATGAGAGAAAAGTTGAGAACGGGCTATTTTCCTCTCTCAGTGCCTCATCACACACCCGCGCTCAGGTAGTGATGCCGTAGAGTTCAGCGGCATTATCATGCAGAATCCGGTCTACCTGATGATCCGAAAGATACGTCGTGTGCTTCGCAAGCATCTCTTGGCTCCATGGCCAAGTGCTGTCACTATGCGGAAAATCATTCGCCCACATCAAACGATCCGTGTTCATCAGGTTCGCGACCTTGAACGCCACCCAGTCATCCTGAAAAGTCACATACACGTTTTCCGACAAGTACTCACTCGGCAACTTCGACAGGGTCCCCGCCGGAAGCCAATGACGATGCCGCTTGTACGCGTGATCCATCCGATACATGTAATGAGGCATCCAACCAGCGTCCGCCTCCACACACGCCACTTTCAAATCAGGATGCCGCTCAAACACCCCACTCAAAACAAACGTCCCAATAATATCCTGACATCCCCGAATGATCGCGAGAAAAGTATTAAGGCGCGGACCACGTACAGGGTTCCCGAGGTTACTTGAGCTTTCCGTCAGGATGTGGAAAGAAAGCGGCATCTCCAAATCAATGGACGCCTGATAAAAATCATCATAAACCAGACTGTCATAGTCCTCGACAACCGGGTCACCTGGCATCATGACACCCTTGAAACCGAGCTCTTTCATGCGCTCGAGATCTTTGATGCCCTCTTCCGGCGAACGCATCGCCGTCTGCCCCATCCCAATCAAACGATCCGGCGCCGTCTCACAAAACTCGGCCAACCACAAGTTGTACGCATCAAAACACGCCTTCTTGTAATCCGCATTAGGATGATTGCAAAGAAGCATGCCCACAGTCGGATAAATCACCTCAGCATGCACACCATCGCGATCCTGGTCCGCCAAACGCGCCTTCGGTTCCCACCCCCCAGGGTGCATTTCCTCGAACTTCACGCCCGCAATACGGATCTCTTCCGGAGGCTTCCCCGCAGCCGCCAAAAGTCCCATCGGAATGGGAACTTTCAGTCCATCAACAACAAAAACATCTCCCACATTTTCAACATATTTCATGCTAGGAGCGGTATCCCGGTACGCCGGATCAATCCGGTCCACATACGTCCACGGTGGCTCCGTAATATGAGAATCAGCGGAAATAATAGTTTTCGGCATAGGCCCCCCTTGTACAGCCTTCCTAACTCTAACATGCCTTCCGGAAAATGACACTCAGGGGTGACAGGAGTACAACAAACTCCGACCAACCAGAAGAGAACTACCGGTCAGAAATAAACTCCATCAATATCGCGACACAGTCACATAAACAGATGGCCACATATAGGTTGCGCACTACCTTCTCACACAGCAGAAAGAGTGAGCGAAACTCACATTCGCGCAGGCGCCACAGGACGCTTGCCAAACATCACCTGTCGCAGGCCGTGTGTCCGCGTGAAGTGCAGCATCGATCGAAAATGTAACCAAGTATTCCGACTAAAAAACTTCTTGTCACTCACACCTTGATGAATATGAACGATATGAGCGTCTGGTACATACAGGACACGCCAGCCTCTTTTATGCATTCGAAGACACCAATCAATGTCGTCGACATAGAGAGGCAGCCCCTCATCAAGTAAACCGATTTCCTCCACAGCACAACGCCGTCCGATCAATGCTGCACCGAGCATGAAATCCACATCCTGTGGAATTTCAAAATCAAAATCAGCGCGGAGATGGCGACGATCAATCATTCCCCCTGACAGGACAAAACGCAAAGGCGTGCGCCGCACAAGAGCAGACATCAAATTCGGAAAACGGCGCACTGAATGTTGATTCGTCCCGTCTGGATTCAGGAGCCTCGGGCCCACAAGTCCAACACCAGGATGCTGGTCCAAAGTTTGCACAAGACGGGAAAGAGCGTTTGGCCCCACTTCAGTATCAGGATTCAAAAGACCAAAGTAACGCCCTGTCGCCTTTTGCAAGCCAAGATTGGAATTTGGAGAGAACCCCATCTTACGATCTGTACGAATAACTATTGCGTCCGGATTCTCCGCCCGCGCGACCTCTGCAGATCCATCGGTACAGACATTGTCGATGAGAATGTGCTCCACCTGCAGGTCACCCTTGTGGCACTGAACCGAAGCAAAACAAGCTCGGATCAGCTCAGCCTCATTCGTACTGACAGTAACAAGCGAAATATCAGGACATGTAGCCATAATCCACTGTTATTCGCTAATTACCAGAAAAACCCTAGCTTTCCATTCAATTTGCCCTATATCACGAAAAAACCTAGGTTTCTGCCCTCCTTGTTTTTCTCAGCACCACTCCACAGAAATGCCCTTGCGACCAGCAAAGACAGAACAGCAGAGACAGAACAGCAAAAAAAACATATGCCGGCCTGACACACCCTCCTTCCCTTTTCTCTCTCAGCAATACCACTGCCTTCTTCCGACATCGCACCAAACCCAACCCAAATCCCCCTCATAAACACGGCTACTCCCGCGCACATCTCTGCAGCAGCCCTATGCAACAGGTCTCAATAAATCAAGCTGATCGAAAGGTAAAAATATGCGACATCCTTTTACAACAACAAGTGCCAAAGTGATTGCTCTTGGCACCGCTCTTCTGCTCACCGTTGCAGGGTGTGGCGATGATGACGACAGTGCCATGAGCGAGAACGCGACCAAGGAGAGGAGTAGTATTCCTACGAGCTGCGAAGATCTCGCCGTAGAGCTGGTGGAGATCGTCGAAAAAAGCCCAGAACTCCAAACAAAATTTGCAAAGGTCACAGAAGGCGTAGAACTCAAAGACCTACTCGTTGACCTGGAAAAGATCACAGAACTGCAAGAGCTGCTCGTTGACAAAGAAGAGAATGAAAGGAAAGCCAAAGAACTTTCTGCAGCAGCCATAAAAATGGATTGTCCGCGACAAATTCTGCAAGAAACCCTGCAAGAAGAAAATCTTCAGGAAACAACCACCACGAAACATGCAGAGTAACGTTTACTAACGAAGCCTTGTAATAAGCTGATGAATAGTTCTGACGCTAGATGACGTGCAACGTCCCAAGACCCGAGGCAAATAGATAATGTCTTGGTCCATCGAATGTATCGAACAATACAATTCGATCCTCAGTTCCAGCGAGGGCCATGTTCTCACGAAAAATATTCCGGTCAGGCATCGGGTATCTTCTCGCCACGGTTCTACTCATCAGCTGCTCGTCGACTTCTGACACATCGAGCACCACACGCCCACCAGTGACGTGCGAGCATGTCGTTACAGACATGCGGCATTACACATCAAAAATATTCAAACTGCTCACAGCACCGCTTTCCCTCAATAAACATGAGAAAAAGTGGATCGAAGAAAGAGGCACGAGCCTCCGTGCACTCGCACAATCTCTCTGCGACCAATCTCAGCTTGAAAGCCAGTTTTCTGGCTTTTCCTTTACCGAGCCTCTTTCACCCCTCCCTTTTAAGGATATGTCCCAAGACTGAGAAGTAAGTTCTCGGGGAAAAGCAAACGACAGAATCCTCCTCTTTCTCAGGAGAATCTTCCCCTTTCTCAGACCCAGTCCTGCCCCACAAAAGAGAATGATTTTCCCGCGCGAAAAAAATCATTCTCTACCCTACACATGCTAAATTAGCAAGAGCATTGAAGTAAGTCAGAAAGAAAGTCCTAAGAAAGTGGCAGAAAAACGCAGCTGAAACAATGTAGGTCAGCGGAAAAAAGAGAGAGAAGAGGAAGCAGAAAAAACACTTAAAAGAGCGAGAAAGAAAGAAAAACTTCTAAAAAAGACGAGTGTCCCACCACGGCGCTCCCCTTGTGCGATCGACATAACCCACGCGTATCGCAAAAGCGATAGCCCCCCTCAGGTCGCGTGGACACTCCCCCGAATGTTATCGATCACGGCTTTCGCCGATCATGTTTGGCGTCGTAGTGGGACTCTCGTGCCCCCCTTGTTGCAGATAGTGTAGGGTCGCTCATCGGACGAAACCAGACCGATGGATGCGAAATTACCCCTGCCACCATCTTGTGGTTATAAAAGCATACTCGGCGAGCTATGTCTAGAATCTCCAAGAAATTGTTGAAATTTCTTGGAGAAAATCTTCTTTTACCGATCTTTTCTCGCTGTTCTCTCTTTTCATCCTCGGCTTTCTCTTTCAAACCTCAAGTCAGAACCCGATACGTCGAAATCATCTGCAAGAAAGAACTCGCCACACTCTTTTCGAGGCCAGGGTGCGGAATCAAATGTCACGATTTAACACTGCGCCAGGAGAAGCCCGTCTCACACGTCGTCCTTATACGGGCATTCCAGCGAATAATCTTCCGCGCCGCCGTCCCAACTTCCGTCGTCCGAAAAGGCCATCATCTGCTCAGGTTTCTGCGCGACGTTTGCAATGCGAGGAAAAAAGGCTCGAACAAGATAAAGACCCCGATGAAAATGCGTTGCAGTAAACAAAAGCTCACATAAACAAGAAAACCACATCGATCGCGAACAGGCGATTCCAAAAAACACTTGCCCATATAGAGGGATCTTCTCTTCCGGCAGACTCGAAAGAAAATTGCATCATCAATGCGCTAGAGCATTCATTCGGATTTCGCACATCTTCCCCCAGGAACCCCCTTCCCTCTCACTCTTCACGCTTCCCATTTTTTCCAGTCTTTTTCCTCTTCCAGCCGTCTTTCCTGCAAGTACACACTACTGGCACTACGCTTTTTGCAAATGGAAATTCTGGACACTGAACTGAGCGCGATCTCCGACACGTCCGTCACGCTGGCATTTGTGACTGTTGACGAAAAAGGAACTCCCAATCCTCAAGACGTTGACATTCTTCTTATTCAAACTGAGAGTGAAAAACGCCGTGTTGTTTGTTCTCCTGGCGAAACAGTTGACCCCGACACGGGAGCGCGCGTTCTCCTAATCGAAGAAATGACACCCCACACCGAGTATTGCGTTCGCGTGAGAAAGGACGGGGCTGAAGCGGAAATGAAAAGCGACTGGTTTCCAGAGCGTTTCCGTACTCTGCCCACTCCACCTGGTGCGCTACTTACAAAAGTGGCCACAATCTCAGATCTTCACTTCGGCGAACAAATCTGTGGTCTTGGACCTTCCGGCAATGAAAAACCCGTTTTTTACGCGTCAGGAACAGACCCTCCTTACTGGCACTTCATGAACATGGCGATCATCGACGAGATAAACAAAACAGAAGTAGACAGTGTGATCGTCAAGGGGGACCTCACCGGGGAGGGACTTCCCACAGAGCTGGAAGCAGCACGCACTGCACTTCACACGCTGAAGGCTCCCTGGTATGCCATGCGGGGGAATCATGATGCAATGCAAAAGGACGTCAATCCTCTCAGTGTTCTCGGCCAATCTTGCAGCTGGGTCCGCTCGATCATCATAAATGGGGTGGGTCTTCTTCTGGCGGACTCTGTCGATGATGGAAAGGCCGCAGGCATTTTTCCTTCTGCCCGGCTCGAAGCACTATCAGCAGAACTCGCCGCGCTCCGCGGTACACCCACACTCTGTTTCTCTCACCATTACATCTCGAAACCCCAGCCCGAAGAGTCAAAGACCTTTGGCATTCAACGCAAAGACTCCATACATCTCCTCAATCTGTTACAAAAATATCCTGATGTTGCAGGCTGGTTCGCAGGGCATACCCACCGGAATAGGGTGCGCTTCTTCCAGGAAACAGGGGCAATGCCCCATGCCGAAGTATGTGCGACGAAGGAGTATCCCGGAGGTTGGGGCTTCTATCGCATCTACGAGGGTGGATATATTCAAGAATTACGAAGATGCACCGCCCCTATCGCAGCAGGTTGGTGCCATCGCACGAAAGACATGTATTCCGGCCTCTTTCGTCGTTACGCCATGCGCACTTTACCGGAAAGATGTTTTCTTCATCTTTTTCCTTAAAAGTAAGGTGCAAGAGAGAAGCGTATAAAGTAAACAGAAGTCCGAGTTCTCACAATAATTTCTGAGGACACGTCGGATATACGACCACACTCCCTTCTGACTTACAGACACCACGTACGCGAGAAGTCTGTCTTCTTGCAAAATTTTTCTCACGCTGCGGGACCCAGGAGGAAGCAGTCTCCACCTCTCCATCTTTCCCTAGGAAAAACCGCGATCAGGGAGAAGAAGGAAGGAACCCCCACGGTTCTCCACGCTCTCACCCAACAGATCTCCGAAGTATGTACCTTTACTCCCGACACCAGGGTCTTGGGCCTGCCGAGGATGATCTATTCTCAAAAGAACACACCAATCAGCCCAGACATTAGAAATAAAATACTCAAAAACTGCGGCTAACTCATATCCTCACAAATCTTTCCCACACCCCCATTGCCTTTTCTCCACTTTTCGAGACCTTCAGTTTCACCATCTTTTCAAAAGAGAGAAAGGGTTCTTTCCCCTTTTTCCGGAACTTTTCCTAATAAGAAGGAAATCTCGTCAGCTCCGTCACTGAATAAGCACACACTTAACATTGTTGACACACAGGCCGACCCGTTGTACGGTAAACAGAGCGTTCACCCCACCTCGGGCCATGTCCTTGTGAATGTTCTCACGTGCACAAAGTCGTTAGGCGCTGGTCCCATGTTACGCAAAGATGCGTCGCATGCTACGGGGGGCAGAACAAAAGGAGGCGGGTCCAGTGCAGGCCCTGAACCGTATTAGAGAACAAGAAACCCTGGAAGAGCGGGAATGGACGTCAAGTTCAGCGTGCCAAGGCACAGATCCCGATCTTTTTTTCCCAGTCGGTACAACTGGTGCAGCTCTTGAGCAGGTAAAAGCAGCGAAAGCCATTTGCAAAATGTGCGTGGCTCGCGCTGAATGCCTGGAGTATGCACTTGTCACGAATCAAGAATCCGGAATATGGGGGGGCACAAGCGAGGATGAGCGCAGAAAGCTCCGAAAAGCCTGGCTAAATCGGCAACGTCGCCGCAGCGCTTGACTGCTGCCGTCGACAACAAGCAGACCCACACGTCCGCTTTACCAGCCTTTCGCGCCCCTTTTTCTCCAACAGTGCTCTAAACCTCTTTCTCAGGAGGAAGGAAACCCGCCGAGTCCACGGATCCCGTGGACTCGGCGGGTTTGTCTACAGCACATCCTCAACTTTTCAGCCTTCAAGAACAGAAAACAGAATGAAGGCAAAGTTCATTCCAAAAATTTTAGAATCTTTCCCTGCGGTGGAAACCGAGTTCGGCTTCCGACTCTTCAGGCGGCAGAGAAACAGTGATGCAAACACTTCCCCCAGGTGCTCCCAGGTCTATTCCCATCTCGCCACGGAGTTCACTTTCTACAAGAGTGCGGGCGATCTTCAGGCCAAGCCCGGCATCCGCATCAAAATCGAAGTCAGGGGGAAACCCTGCTCCATCATCAGTCACTGCCACCCGCAATCTATCTTTATCTCGCTCAATCTCGACGGTGACATTCCCTATAAGATTCTGGATTGCGTCTACAGAAGTACCATTTTCTTTCTCCCCATTCCACTCTTCTACACCTACTCCGCCAAAGGCATGTTCCACAGCATTTTGCAATAACTCAGTTAAAACTACCGCAAGAGGCGTCGACATTTCTGCAGGCAAGATACCAGCGTCTCCAGTGACAGAAAAATTGATACGTCCGTCATTCACAAGACCCTCTTCAACATATCGGAGCAGAGGCACAAGAATACTGTCAAAGGGCAGCCATCCAGCGCCTTCTCCGGAAAGCGTCTCATGTACAAGGGCAATCGAACGGATACGTCGTACTGACTGACAAAGAGCTACTTTCGCTTCTGCAGAAGAAGTCCGTCGCGCTTGCAGTTGCAAAAGTGAGGCTATCGTTTGGAGATTATTTTTCACTCGATGGTGCATCTCACGGATAGCTGCTTCTTTTGATAAGAGCAAACGGTCCCGTTGCCGCAGCTCTGATATATCCCGCATTAATATAAGCGCACCCGCGGAACAGCTCGACTCAAGCAGAGGAAAAACTCTTAATAGGATGGCTACGTCGCCTTGCTGAAATTCGTCGCTTGCCGGCTCGCCTGCCCGCAATGCCGACCATACTCCTGCATCCTGAAAAGGCAATTCGCGAATGGAGCTGCCTTCATAATTTTCATAGAAACCAAGACGGCGCAAAACAGAAGTCGCATTAGGAGATATGACTTCGATTTTCAGATCAGCATCACAGAGAATAAACCCGTCACCGATCCGCATCAGTTCGCCCGGTACTGGCCCCATCGCTTGATAAGGGAACACTCCCTCGGAGATCATTGCCACAAACCGCAAAACCAGGTCGCTGTAGACCGCCTCGACAAAGCTTGAGGACCGTCGAACCGAGCGTTTCCAACGCTCTAGTGACAAGACCGCCACTTGTTCCTGCCGACAGCGCACCGGCACTGCGCTCACCAGAATTGGTTCTTCGGCGTCTTTAAACATGATTTCGCCTGATGAAGGTAGTTCAGAACGCCACGTTTGATGCACAAGCGGACGTTCTGCAGAACTAAAACTATCTCCCACAGGGTCTTCAAAGTATGTGGTTTCCGCATTAGAAGGTCGGATATGGGCAAGTACAATAAATCGTTGCCCCTCGCCACTTGGGACAAATAACAGGAGATCAGCGAAAGCAAGATCCGCCAGCACTTCCCATTCCGCCACCAAATGCTGCAAATGAGCTATTTGATAGGGAGGAAGACAAATCTGATTTTTTGTCAGTTCGGCGATTGTCGTCATTCCGTCCTCGATCCTCGTGGAAGAATCGCCTTCGTGAACATGTTGCTGAATGCGAGTGTAGAAGAAAGAACTGTCCCACTTGCAGACTTTCGAAGCTCCCGAAAACCCAAAACCTAAAAAATCGCCTTGAATCCACACATTTCCTGTCGATATTTCGGTAATGGAGCATATTCCTGGCTGGCCAAAGCTTCCCGAAAAACTCCCCAACGTGATAGCTGTGGGAATCGATGATACCTATCGTAAACGTTTACAGAGTGTTTGCCATGGCCAAGTTCGTCTCATCACCCGATCTCCGACCAATCTCGAAGACCTCAACCGTCTTCTGGACCATATTTCCCCTGCTGTTGTCCTACAAACAAACTTTTTCAACGCGAATCCAGGGTCTATTATCCGCCAGCTCAAGGCACCACCTCATCGTTCATTCCTGCCTTTTATCGCAATAGTTGACAACGATATACAAAGGCGAGAGATCGAGAGCATGGGCATCGATGCTGCGTTCACTCGTCCTTACAAAAGTGAAGATATTGAGGCCGTACTTCTTGGACGTCTTGCTTATCACGAACAAATCGAACAGCAGCTAGGCATCGATCCTGCAACTGGATTACTCGGCCCACAAGTTTTTATGGAACGCGTGGAGGATGCCGTTTCCCTCTCTCGTCGTTACCGTATGAACGGCTGTATGGGAACAATCAACTTGGTCTCTTCCGGAGACAAAGACAACGAGAATCTCGACGAGGGAGCAGGGGCCGCTTCACTTGCACTCCGATGGGCTGCAACAGTGACACGAGCTGCTGTCAGGGATGTCGACTTGCTTGGCCTCCTCAGCAATATGTCCCTAGGGCTTTTATTTCACAGTACGCCTATCGGTGGCGGAATTGTCGCAATGCGGCGTGTGCTCGATCACTTACAAGAGACCACTACAGACACCCTGGATGGCACACGCCTCACTATTGAGACAACAGGCACTATTGCCTCATTTGGAGAGAATGGCATAGAGTATTTACTTGCCCGCATTCACCGAGCTATACAACACCGTCCCGACCGGACACCAGGAACCCTCATCATTTTGTAAGGCAATTCCACACCCCGAGCATCCTCTTCCTTTCCGCAAAAACAGCACTGTCTCCTCCCGGAACCACACCAGAAAAGCCACAGAAAAGCCACACCAGTGACATTCCTCCGAGAAAAAATATACCGAGCGCAAGAAAAACGCAAAAAGAAGCGCGAAAGGATCAGCCGAACATCTCAAGAGAGCAGGAAAAAAAGCGATGAAAGAAGAGAACAGATCGCCCCACACAGGTCGTGAGGCAGAAGGACGTCCAGACAGAGACGTTGGTCGATGGCATAGACACAATCTTCTTACTTGCGACGTATCAGCGCAGTCTCCGACATCCCGGGTTTCCGGTACCGTCGAAAGGAATATGATGGCCGGGTCGGATGAGAACATACCAGACGGTCCACGGCGCGTACTGCTTGCGTCCCACTCTTCCCAAGAAAGCTCGGCAATAGCAAAAGCGCTCGAACACATTGGATGCCGGGTTTATGTATCATCTCCAGGCAAAATCGAAGAGCTCGAGCAGCTTCTTGACCTGCTAGGCCCTGCGATTCTTATCTTGTTGGACTCTTTTGGTCACGATCAAATCTCTCTCTACCAACGGGTAAAAACCCCGCCTCACCGGGCCTTACTTCCAATTATCGCGGTCTGTAATTCTCCCGAGGACCGTCTGAATATGCTACGGGCAGGAATTGACGCGGTCATCCTCGCTCCTGAAAGCACCGAAGAAGTGCAGGCAATCGTCAACGGCATCGTTGAACGCGTCACGGTGATGAATCAGCATAAAGAACTCGATGACTTGACTGCTGCTTACACTGCGACTGCCTGTCAGGAGCGCCTCGACTATGAAGTAGGACGTGCCCGCAGATACCGGAGACACGGCTGCCTTACCCTGATCGACCTCGACAATTATGAAAAAGTACGAGAAGCAGTCGGTGAATTGGCGGCAGATGCCGGCTTACGGCGCTTCTGCCAAATTGTGCGTCATGAACTTCGCGAAACAGACATGATAGGGCGACTCGCGGGCGACCGATTCGCGGTCGTCATGCCAGACACTGACCTCACCGGCGCTATTCAAGCCATGCGCCGCGTGCTCGCTGTCATTGGATGCGCCACAGTCGAAGTACCAGGCGGGCAAAAAGTCACGCTCGCAGCCTCAGCGGGCGTCGGTCCTTTCGGCACCGACAGTCCAGAGACGCTTATGCGACGCGTAGGAAACGCTATTGAACGAGCGAAGACGGCAGGTGGCGGGGCGCTCTTCACAGCATGAGACTTTTTCATACTGTGCAACTGCCGAAAACCCCCGTTCTTCACGGTCTATAAAACTCGAACAACAGTACAAGAGATTTTGCCTCAGCTCGCATAGGAAAAAAACCGATGGCTAGGAGAGACGCGGTAATGGAGTAGGCGCCAACGCAGAAGACAGCGACGAGGTCAAAGGTGATGTCACCAGCACAAGTAAAACCTCAGAAAACCCAACCAATGGCAAAAAACCTGGAACACCGCCCCAGACGCTTCTTCTCCATGGTGGTTCTCTCTACGAGACACACTCTTTTCCACACAACCTCGCGTGCTCATATCTGACAGAACTCCCAAGGAGCTGCAGTGGCCACAGGACTTATCATCCTTTTGCTCGGCATCGTCATCGCAATTAGCGCCACCGTCGCTCTTGAACGGCGACGAGCGAAAAACCGAACAACAACCCCAACACCCACAACTGAGTTTTCTGATTTATCAGAGCTTGCACCGCCGACTCGTTCGCTTTCCAGCAACCGTCCAAAACCAGAAGACTATTTCAAACGGAAATCCGAGAGCGCCCCCTCCGAACCCACAACTCATTCTGAATCTCTTCCCCCGTTCCCAAAAACCCCTCAAGCCTCTCAAGCCCCTCTTCCTGCGGAATCATTCTCACCGCCAACAGAAGAGTCCAATTTCGACGAAATGCTCGAAAACATCCGAGCTCTGATCATCAACAACAAGTCAATTTCAGGACAAGACCTACAGCATCTCCTGCAAACAGTGGGCATGCGCGCCGATATTGCCAAAGACGAGATGCAATCTCTGGATCTCCTCTATGAAGCAAGCGATAAACGGGATCCCTATATGGTCGTTTTAGCTGATGCTGCCTTGGCAACAAAATCAGACTCAAAGCTGGTACAGGTCATTCTGCTCGACACAAATGTGCGCACACCAAAAATCATCTCGATCATGCCTGCCGGCATCCATCGGCGACAGGAATTCAACGACTCTCGTTTCGTGGACGCGGTACTTCACCAGCCTATACAGAGGGAACAAACAGTAGAAACGCTGAGGACCATTCTGACAGGACACCTCACATCAGTGAACAGGAAAGAAGCTTCGGGGGTCTAGCCACAACCCCTCTATCTTACCGCTCGACAAAAATCTCACGAGAAAAAACGTAGACAAGCCAGGTTCGAAGCTGGAAATCTCGAGAGATAATCACATTCCCGCTCGAGCAACAAAGCGAGCAGATCAGCCAAACAGTCTTCTTTAATCCCCTAGCGTTCCTTCCCATTCCCTACCCTACCGCACCCTACCGCACCCAGAAGGATAGGGGGTTCTCCCCGATGGTCGCGAGCACACCCATTTCTACAGTGGAACAGGACAGGGCACCTTCGAGCCCCTCACTCAGACAAGATAGATAACAACATCAAAAACTCGGACAAGGGGCCGACTGAAATGGGAAGTTGGAACGACATTGAAGAGATGCTCTTGGATGATTCATCCAAGAGCATCTCCGACTGGTGGCAGATCGAAAATAGCGCGACTGACCAGACTCATCCATCGCAGGAATTACAAGGAGTGATCGTTCCCGAATGGAATGATCACTCTATTGAAGACAAGTACAGTTTTACAGACGATGCGAATCCAGAATTCCTCTTGGCTTTCGGAAGCAACTTGGAGACTGGCCAAGAGTTCTCTCCGGAAAATCTTCATGCAGACTCTTCAGAGAACCTCCTCGACATACACTTTTTGCATGCAGAGAGTTTTGATACCGAAGGTATCTCACCGATGAGCGGGCCGCAGATAGATTTTGACACTGCGATTGAGCGTCTTCCCGAATTCACGGAAGAAAGCAACTTTTTGACTGACATCCCGCAAGGAGAACTCGGAGCCTCCAGCGGCCAAGAATCTGCTCTCCCCACCGAAAATAGATTTTTCTCCCCTGAACTTTCTTCGAATGTACTTCCTCTTCCCGATAAAAATAGCGGGCCAAATGCCGAGGACTCTTTGTTCGAAATCGAGAATCCAGGTCACTCTTTGCCGATGGAGTTCTAAAAACGGTAGAAAAATTTCATTGTTCGTGTGTCGCCTAGAGGCTGGGAAGAACAGACTTCAGGCGTCCGCGACGGGCTTGTAGACAGGCTTCCCCTTACCTGTCTACAAGCTCGTCCACCAGGCCTTTCCGGGCTTTGGTATGACATAAAACCTCCGCCCTCAGGGAACGGGGGTTTTATGTGTCTTCCTGCTTTCCCCCAGTTCTCTCGGGGCCTTCGCTTCAGACTTTCTCTCCACACAAGAGCCAAGAAGGCAGGAAAGAGCCCACGGATCTCTTTTACTCCGCTTTCGACCTCTCGTCAGTCTGTGGCGAAAAGAAAACTGCCGATTCGTAATAGACCTTGAAGATCGTGCACATCAGACTCAAAGTGCGGAACAGAAAGAATTGTGGTCGGAGAAGTACCAGCCACGCCGTTTCTCAGCTCGTTTCGCTCTTCCGCTTCTCTTTTCGCCACAGACGAGAAGTTCTGATAGTTCTCTCCCACTGTCCGTAAAAGATGGGACAGCATACGGCGATTTGGGAAGTCTTCTGGATATTCTTTCATCAGCTTCTCCACGATCTCACCTGAATCGCAGAGCTGATCAGCGACAAGAGCAGCATCCCGGTCGAGTAGATAGCCAGGAAACACCCGATTGCAGATAAGAGCACCAAGAGGAAAATTGTTTGCCTCAAGCTCCTGACAGAAAAACTCTGCTTCCCGCAGAGGAGCGGATTCAAGCGTCGTCACCACAGTAAAAGTCGTACGGTGATCGCGTAAGAGGCGTTTCACATCCTTCGCACGCTGCACAAACCCATCTTGCATCGTATGAAAGTGCAGCAGGAACTCTCCAAGCCCCTGCATGAAATCAGCCCCAAGTACACGATCAGCAAGCAGATAAAAGGGACGAGAAGCCATGTCGACTATACGCCCCATACGCTTTCCGCCGACACGATAGGGAAGGGTGAGAAGCTTGAACATCTTTCCACTAAAAAATTCCACCATCCGGTCGGGAGCATTCAAGAAATCAAGCGCATTGCGGGTGGGAGGTGTATCAATAATAATCAGGTCGTATTCACCAGATTGGTGGAGTTCATACAAGCGTTCCATCGCGATGAACTCATGCGCATTCACAAAGCGCCCGGTAATATTGAGATAGAAAGGGTTCTCCATGATGAGATGCGCAGTCTCTTCATCAGAGGCATATCGCACAACAAGATCATCCCAAGACTGCTTCGTATCAAGCATGGCAGCAAAAAGCTGACCATGTGGCTGTATCCCAGCCTCTGTAAACAGATCTGGAGAAACCTCTTTCACTGTATTCCCGAAGTTATCGAGACCGAGGGCAGTTGCCAAACGCCGCGCAGGGTCAACTGTCATGACAAGCACACGGCCACCCAATGTAGCCGCTGCCATCGCTGCGGTCGCAGCCGCAGAGGTTGTCTTGCCAACTCCACCAGCACCGCAAAAAATCATGACTTCTCGACTGGCAAGAAGTCCCTCGTAAGAGGGGAGTTCTGGACTCGGGGGAGAAGAGGTACTCACAAGTCCATCTCCACTTTTATTGCTTCAGCAAACAAGGTTGTCCAGCGCGTTCCCTGACTACGCAAAAATAAATAAGGCAAATACAGCATGGGCAGCGGTAACTCTCTCCGCAAACGATCAATATAGTCAACACGCGAGCGCCGCAGCTGAGTTGCAAGATGAGCGGCATCCGCAACCGGCTCAAAGTTATTTCCCACAAGCTCTGTAAAATATTCATGAGGCTGTCCCGAAAGTATTTTCGTAAACAGGGCCTCTTCATTCGTATTGAAGAGCTCAGGCAATACTTTGTTAATGACCACACCCTCAAGCTTTACGTCAAGCGCTTGGGTGGCTTCATACAGTTCGATAGTCTCTGTGACAGGCATTTCTTCTGGCGTCGTCACAATGACAAGGGCTGTCCTCGCGTGATCCGAAAGAACGTCACGCATCCAATTTGTTTGGCTCTGCACCATTCCACGTTGGAAGAGCTCGTTAATCGCAGCAGGGGCATCAAGCTGACCAACAATACGACCGGTAGGGGCGGCATCCACGAGGATGAGATCCCATTTGAAGCTGTTTTTCCGCATCAAGGTGGCTTCATATGTGATCTTGCCTACAGTCAAGATCTCTTTCACGCCCGGAGCCGCGTCCGAGACGAAATCAAACACTCGGGCCAAAGGACCAACCTTGGCAACTCGCCCCATACGCAAATGGATTTTCAAATACTCGTAGAGCGAATCCTGCGTGTTCATTGTCATGCAGAAAAGGTTGGGATGAATTTCGACAGGAGTAAATCCAACAGGGGAATGTTCAAAAAAATCAGTGAGATTTCCCTTGGCGTCAACTTCCACCATGAGGGTGCGCTTCCCGATACCAGCCGCTAACTCACCAATGGCCGCCGTTACCGCCGACTTCCCTGTACCGCCTTTTCCTGTAATAAACAAAAGCTGTCGACCCAGTAGGTCGATCGTGTCTCGGGCTGCGCCCCGAACAACCTCGGGAACCGCCATACTCATCGCACTCCAGTCAAACCTCGGCTCGGTCGACAGATACTATTCGTCGATCAAGCACGTTAATATAAGGGCCAAGACTCCCACTTTCGCCCTTAATCGTCCTTCCTTCTCACTCATCAGCGCAACTTGAGACAAGCGAAAAAGGACACCGAGGTTACGAGCGCTACATCAAAAACCGAACCCGATAGAAGAGTTCTTTACAGGGATCATCTGAATAAAGGCCAGCTGGGAACGCGGAATCAGTACCCGGTTTCCTTGCGTCGATACTAAGTCGAGCAAATCAGCTTCCTCTGCATAAAGGGCCTCTACCATAATCACCAGCTCCTCTACGGTCATATCAAGCTCAAGTTCCAAGTCTCGAACCGACGTGCCCGCGCTGATGAGCACTTTGATCTTTCCGTTGTCAGCCACCGGTCATTCCTCTGGGGTTGTCTCTGAGATTGTCGCGAAAAAATTGTCACGAAATTTGCCCGTCATCTCGTCTGTGTCTCCGAAAAGGCGGCGACAAGGACACTGGTGACTTCAAGAGAAACAAAAAATCCGCTTCAAAGAGATGGTACTGCCAGAACACAGGGGCAGACGAAGCTTTTACGAGAAGTGTTCTTTCCAGGATGCAAAAAACTCCAAAGCAGCTTTTCCCTACTTCACCGACTTTCACGGGCGTCTTCTGTGACAGCCTGCCCGGGAACGGCGTTTTGAGTATCTTCTCTGGCAGAAAACTCCGCAACCCAGGCTTTATGATGCAGTGCTCCCCATTTACGGCTTACTTTTCCGGTGATCATGCCGCGCAGAGATTCCCGGTCTCGCAAAGCAAGCAGCACATGCCCTCCCACAAGAAGTACGACAGCAATTGCCACAATATCATGGACAAGGATTGCGCCCTGTTTCAGCCATAGCGGAAACCGAGTGTGGAAATACATGACAAGACCGGTACCAAATAAGAGGGTCATCGCAGCAGCAGAACAAATTGCATTCATTTTCTGGCCGGCGTTGAACTTTCCACTCGACGGTACACGAGGAGAAGGAAGGCCGGAGATCTCCTGGCGCGAGGGAAAAAGGTCTTCGAACCACCCTCCGCTCCACCATTCCCGGTCAGCCTGATCAAGACGGTCTATCTCGGCAAGGTCACGCCGCAAGAAGGGACTGAGCGCAAGGGCAACCATAGCGAGAATCGGGACCGCAAAACCGCCAAACTCATGGGCAGTGCGCACAATATTGCGATTTCCCACCGCTATGGACAAGGAGGGAAAGAACATGACAGCCCCTGTTCCTGCCAGAAGGAAAAAAGCAAGCGCGTGACTCCAATGGAAGACACGCTCCCCCCAATCAAAACGCAAAATTCGCGTGGAAAGAGCACTGTCTCCGCGCGTCACCTCAGGAGCCAAAGCCATTGGAAGCCCCCACTGTTCCGTCTTGGTCATACCCACGCAGAACCCAATATCCCGCCACAAGATCCTCTTCAACAAGGATGCGGTCCACCCACTTCGTTCCCTTGTATCCATACATCGAAGGAATAATCACCCTGGCAGGAAATCCTTGTTGCAGTGAAAGTGGGGAATCATTCAGGGCAACTGCCACCATATTCCCAGGAAGACGGGCCTCCCTCACGGAAAGCGATTCAGTGTAGACACCATCGAAGCTAAAAAAGCGTACATTACGGTCTTCTTTTACTCCCGCAAGGTCAAGCAAACGCCCCAGCGGAATACCAGTCCATCGCACGTTGTACACACTCCACCCCGTCACACAGTGGAAGTCTTGTTCATCCGTCTCAAACCCCAAGGCTTCAAGATCTGCATAGGTGAACCGCTGCGGGTTTTCCACATCTCCTTCAATCGTCAGTGACCAGTCTTCCAACTTACGTCGGGGCATCTCACTCGTGACCGAGTAAATACGAAAACGTCCCGTAACTGGGAGAATTCTCCCCAGCACAGTGTCATCAGCGACACGCGACAATCTTCCACCAACAAGAGTTACCACAGCACCAAAGCCCACAATCCCCAGAAAAATACGCCGGCCAACACCACGCGTCACGCGTCCCGCAGTGCGAAGAAGAGGCGAGGCAGGCCCTGAAGACGCTCCCTTCCCCTCCGGCATATACATACTCTCATGCCCGACGTCAGGCACAAGGGCTTCAGAACGATCAGCTTCTGCCAGAGTGGATGCCAAGCCTTTCAGACCATGCGACGTACCACGCGTTTCGCCTGATCCAGATGCGGAAGCAGATGCGGACACATCGTCTTCTTCCGCCTGTGCTACAGTGTGAACGGTAACGTCTTTGGGGATTTCCCCTGGGTTGTCCTCCGGCTTGTCCTCTGCATTATCCACGGGGATGAGCACTCTCCTTTCGTTGATCAGTCTCGTTCCGCGGCCCCTTGCCGCTCTCGTCTGCCACAGGAAAATCGCCACTTCTGAGCATTTCACTGGGCCAGATCGCATGGAAGGGAAGAAAAGAAGGCAAGAGAATGCGTCTCAAAGAAAGCAAGCGTTACACACGCCATAAAAGTCCAGAAAATCCCGAAAAAACTCACACAATTTCTTGGTCACGGTTTGCCTGACCGCTCGCGCAAACCAAATGCAGGGTCTCTCCATGACCATTTGCATACCCTTGTATGAAATATCGAGACTAGGCTGTTCAGTCGTGTCTCGCTCACAGAGGATTCACGTAGACTTTTCACAGAATTCCCTGCGAAAACTCGCCATCAGCCTGCCAAGCACTCAAAGGCTTCACACCGTGCTGATTTTCAGTTCGGGGCGGCGGATCTTGCGCCGTTTTTTCTCCGCGAGAAGACCTGCAATCTCTAGAATCGCACGTGCGGCAGGGTTCTCCGGATCCGTGACGACCACAGGTTCGCCGATGTCGGATCCGATACGCAATGCCTCGTCAAGAGGCACTTGACCAAGCAGAGGAACCTCCAAGGCCTTCGCAAGCTCGGCACCACCACCCTCGCCAAAGACCATGCGACGTGAACCGTCGGCAAGTTCAAACCAGCTCATGTTCTCTATCACACCAATAACGTCCTGGTTCACCTTTTCGGCCATAAAGCCGGCACGCTGTGCCACTGTCTGAGCAGCAGACTGTGGGGTTGTGACCACCAGAATTTCTGCGGTAGGAAGAAACTGCGCCATTGAAATATTGATGTCACCGGTTCCTGGCGGCATATCGACAACCAAAAACTCCAGATCATCTCCCCAGTGCACATCTACGAGAAATTGCTCCATTGCTTTATGGAGCATCGGCCCCCGCCACATCACAGGACGGTCTTCATCCACAAAAAATCCCATGGAGACAACCCGAACGCCATGTGCTTCGGGCGGCAAAATCAGGGAGTCGTCGATCACTGTCGGAGGATGGTCAACCCCGATCATGCGAGGCACGGAAAATCCGTAAACATCGGCGTCCAAAATTCCGACGACGGCGCCCTGCGCAGCAAGCGCTACCGCCAGGTTGACCGCAATCGAGGATTTTCCTACGCCGCCTTTCCCCGACTGCACAGAAATCACACGAGAGCGGGAGGCACCAGTCGCAAAGGGACTCTGGCGAATATTGCCGTGCGCAGCCCCCGCATGCCCTAGTTTCGTACGCAACTGCGCACGTTCCTCATCAGTCATTGTGGTGAAATCCACCTTGACCGCCGCAATACTCTCCAAAGAAAGAACTGCTTCCGTCACGCGTTGCGTGATCTCCTCTTTCATCGGACAGCCTGCCACCGTCAAAGCAATCAAGAGCAAGACTTCCTCGCCCGTCACTTCGATGGCGCGCACCATATCCAGATCCACAATGGAACGATGCAACTCCGGGTCTTGCACAGGGCGCAAAACCTCGATTATTTCTTTCTTTGTCGACATAGTCAGTCTCTCGCTCGAATCTGCTGCCACTTCAGACTATAATCCCTATTTGCATAGTGAAAAATGGGGGTTATGCAAAACAAGCGGCACCGTGCAGCTCGCACTAGTCTCAACAAGCCGCCCGATCACGGCAGCGAATTCTCTGACCATATCGCGGAACTCACTGTCGCATTGGGAGACAGCACCCGACGCCAGATTTACCTGCACATTTACCAGGATTCCAAAAGCATAACTACTGCGGATGTCGCTAAACATTTCAACATCCACCCCAATGTCGCACGTCACCACCTCGAGAAACTCTTGCAAACAGGATTTCTCACCATAGACACAACACGAGTCCGCGAGAAATCCGGCGCGGGACGTCCCTCCAAGCTCTACCGCGCATCAACAAAACAGGCACTTCACCCTGCCCCCTCGCAAAAAGATCGCCTCCTCATTGAACTCTTGCTTGCAACCCTGACAGGCATTCCAACGGAAGATGCAGAACATCTTGCAGAAGAAGCGGGAGTACGCTACGGCGCACAACTCGCAGAAAACGCACACAAAACAGGAAACGCCCCGGCCCTTTCGCGCCGAGACGTCTTACACATTGTCGCGGAAACGATGAACAAACGAGGTTTCCACATTTCCGCCAGCCTTGAAGAAGAAACACTCATCGCGCAACAGTGCCCTTTTGCAGAAATGGCAACCAAACATCCACAGATTGTCTGCGCGATCGACCGCGGCATGCTCCGGGGCATGTTCGACAACCTGCTCGGCGTGGCTTCTCACCTCTCCACGACGAGCAAGGCTTTGGGCGACAAAACCTGCACCGCCAAACTCTGACCTTTCCCTCCCAAGCCTGTGAGACTGACCATGCCTGATACCCCACCTCCTGTACTCTCGCCTCCCCGCCACTATCTCGACCATGCCTCTGGCACGCCTATGCGCCCAGAGGCATATGAGGCAATGGCCCTCTGGTTTGCACAGGCAGCGGACCCCGGTCGAGTGCACACAGAAGGAAGAACAGCACTTCAGGCCATAGAAGGGGCACGTAACCATGTCGGAGCGTATATGGGCACAAGTCCACGCGATGTCGTGTTCACAGGTTCGGCCACTGAAGCCCTCAACTGGTGCATCTTCGCGGCGTGCGGTCTCACTCCAACATCACGTGGCCCTTGGGGAAAACGCCTCCTCGTCTCACAGGTCGAACATACCGCTGTGCTGGCAGCGGCGCGTGCTGCTGCAGCCAAAGCGAAAATCGAGTTGATCGAGCTTCCTGTTGACAAGACAGGCATCGTACAGGATTTCGATATCCCTCCTGATACGGCCCTTGTTGCAGTCCAACATGTAAATCACGAGACTGGCGTCATACAGAAAGTTACCGACATCCATAAAAAGTGTCAGGAGCACGGCACGCTTCTCTTAACCGACGCGTGTCAGTCTGTCGGAATACCTATGCCTACGGCAGATTTTCTCGTCATCTCCGCACACAAATTGGGGGGTCCTCCCGGCATAGGCGCACTCGCGCTAAGAAGACGCGTGCGCATCGACGCGCTTTTTCTCGGTGGTGAACAAGAACTTGGCCGCCGCGCAGGAGGAGAGAATGTGGCGGGTGCCGTCGGATTCGGGCACGCATGCACTCTCGAAATTCCTGACACAACGTCCCTGCGCGATCAGCTGATCGCAGGGATCTCGACCTTGAGAGGAGTTGAGATTTTTGGAGCGTCCGTCAACAGAGCTCCTCATATTCTCGGTTGTTCAGTCGCAGAATGCAGCGGAGAAGGTCTCCTTATTGGCATGGACAATGCCGGCATCACGCTAAACTCCGGCTCATCCTGCGCTTCCGGCCATCTTGAACCAAGCCATGTACACTATGCCATCGGGGCCAACGCCGATACCTCTCTCCGATTCAGCTTTGGCTGGACTTCCACCAAAGCTGACGTTGACGCCGTACTCGTCGCTCTTCCTCCTCTTGCCGAACGGCTACGCCGCCTGCGTACGACACCTATTTCGTCACAGCACTGGAACAACATCTAGCCGAAAAGCACCGACAAACCCGCTTTCATTTCCCACGAAACTGAGACTTTCATATCCGTACAATTTCCGTAAAAGACAGCACGCCGGCAAAGCAGTCCCCCACTCAAACCCCTCCCGAGACGACAAAAAAGACGACAAGAAAATGCTACAAAGAAAAGCTCGAAAGAAATCGGCAGGAAAAAAATCTTGCCGAAACCGCGTGCTCCCCCAGCGCGTCTTGTACTAGGCAAAACCCCTGGGAAAGACCCTGGAGAGGACCCCTCGGCAAGACCATCGACAAACATTGCAGGAGTCAGTACAACCAGGAACCACTGCAAACCAGTAGAAATCCTTGACAAAGAAAACGGCAAGGCATTCCCAAAAGAAAAAGCCAGAATCCTTGACAAAACTCACAAAGCAGGGTCCTCTTCGTTTGGGAATAATGCAGAAGTAACCCAAAAAACACCGGATAAGAGACAAGACATCCGGTGTTCCTTCCCACAGGGGCCTATGTAACAACAGGTTGCCACATGAGGCACCGGAACATGGACCACAGGTGGGGCCCCCCCACAGGCAGGGCCCCCTCCCACGGGGACAGGCATCTCGGAAAAAACTCCCAGAATCAGAGGAAGAGGGCCCCAGCCCAATTCCTCATATTTATCGGGGTACAACAGGATAGGGAGCCATTATGAACACAGACACGCCACATCCCGCTTCTGCAACGCCTGATTCCCCTGGCCCAAAAGGCGTAACCCCGCCTCATCCGCCTTCCTCTCCAGGGTCGCTTCCCACTTCAAAGGGCACGCGTATTATTCTCGCGATCTCTGCTTTCATCCTGGTAAACCTGGTTATTTTTTCCGTTTTCTTCGACGAAACGGTAGACTCCGACGCCCCACTTGCTCCAGCCTTCACAACAAAAAACTTTCAAGGCGAACAGGTCTCTCTCGAGGGTTTTCTCGGGAAACCTCTTGTCATCAATTTTTGGGCCTCTACATGTCCGCCTTGCCGGAAAGAAATGCCAGATTTCCAGAAGGTCTACACTGACCTGGATGGACAAGTAGAGTTCTTGGGACTCGCACACAACGACATCAAGAGCCAAGCTCGCGAATTCATCGAGGAAACCCTGGCGAAAGAAAAAAATGTGCGCATCACCTACCCTTTAGCGCTCGACCTGGATGGGCGCATTGGTGATGCATACCGTCTCATCGGACTCCCGAACACTTTCTTCCTAGATAAAGAGGGACGGATCGTAAACGCTGTAGCCGGGATACTTGACGAAGAAGAACTACGCGGTCATTTGCGTAAAAGTTTTCTGGATGTCAACATCTAAAACAGCTCACGCTCAAGGGAAGAACAGCAGAAAGCAAAATCTCAAGGTTTACCGGCGACGAGAAATAAAATTTTCGTACCAATTTTCTGCATTCTCCGGCAGCACTCCTCGAGGTTGCCATCAAAATCCGGCGTCAAAAAATGTCGCAAATGGCGGCGCTGGTTCCAATGCTGTTTCCAGGTATTCGGTGGAACCCGAAAACCTCGTGAGCAAAGCACAAGGGCGACAGGGATAACAGCAGGTCTTGTCGAAGGCATCCGTGTCGTACGCAATTCATACGCCATTTTAGTTTATGCAATACTTCCAAATGCCTTGTACATCGCTTAGCGGCAGGGGATGTAAACAACAGGGGATGTACAGCAAGGAACACAAGGAGAATGACACCTATAGGCACCTGGAATGGAGAAACACCTCCTTCTTTCTCTGGAGAGGACATCCAGCGTGCTGCCCAACGGATCAGGGAAACCACTACCATTCTTCGGCATCCTGTCACAGCCCATGTGGGCATGGCTTTCGGAGGACATTTCACCCCGTTCTCTCCTGATCTCTCACCAGGGCAGCAAAGCGAAGAAAGCGGATGGCCCGTTCTCGGAATTCTGCCTCCGCTCTATCCGGAATGGCTCGGCGACCGCTCTTTTCTTGAAACACATGGAACACGCTTTCCCTACGTGACGGGGGCGATGGCAAACGGTATCGCCACGACACGTCTCGTCATTGAAATGGCGAAGCACGGCTACTTGGGCTTTTTCGGGGCAGCAGGTCTTGCGAAGAAACATGTTGAAGCCGGGATTGCAGAGCTCACGTCTGTGCTTGGTCATAACGGACCAGCTTGGGGAGCGAACCTCATCCACTCCCCGAATGAACCGGCGCTAGAAGCAGCAGTTGCTGATCTCTACATCAATAGTGGGGTGCGTAAAGTCTCCGCCGCCGCGTACATGAATCTCACACCAGCAATTGTTCGATACGCTTACAGTGGCATTTCCAGAGATGCCACTGGAGCCATCCACCGCACAAACTATGTTTTCGCCAAAATCTCACGACCAGAAGTCGCAGCCTCCTTTTTAGCTCCCGCCCCATCAGGCATGATCGATAGCCTGGTCAACCAAAGGCTCCTCACCCCGGAAGAAGGGCAACTCGCTCGTTCCCTCCCCGTTGCAGAAGATTTCACAGTGGAATCTGACAGCGGAGGACACACCGACAACCGACCTCTTGCAGCACTTTTCCCGGTCATCACCGCTCTCCGGAATCAGATGGCAGCCGAATACGGATATCACCGGCCGATTCGCCTCGGGGCTGCAGGCAGTCTCGGCACACCACAGGCTGTCGCTGCCGCTTTCAGTCTCGGTGCATCCTACGTGCTCACAGGAACGGTGAATCAGGCCTGCGTGGAATCTGGCCTTCATCCCGAAGGCAAAGAAATGCTCGCTGCTGCAGGAATCGCCGACGTCATCATGGCGCCGGCTGCCGATATGTTCGAGCTCGGCGCTGAAGTACAGGTGCTGAAACGAGGCACAATGTTTGGTGTCCGGGCAAAAAAACTCTCAGAACTTTATCGTTCATACGCTTCGCTCGATGAGATCCCCCCTCACGAACGCGTCGCCCTGGAAAAGAGCATCCTCGGCATGAGCATCGAAGAATGCTGGGATTCCACGTGCGCCTTTTGGCAAGAACGAGACCCTGGCGAAATTCAAAAAGCCGAACAGGAGCCAAAGCACAAAATGGCTCTTGTTTTCCGCTCCTACCTAGGATTATCAAGCCAATGGGCGATCCAAGGCACAAATCAGCGCCGCATGGATTATCAGATCTGGTGCGGTCCCGCTATAGGGGCTTTCAATTCATGGACAGAAGGCTCCTTCCTCGCTGATCCGGCCAATCGAACAGCTGTTCAAGTTGCCAACAATCTGCTCGAAGGAGCAGCGGTTGTCACACGAGCCCACCAATTACAAACATACGGAGTCCCTACTCCCCCCGCTGCCTTTGAATATCGGCCACGCCCCCTGAACTAGCCCCCCTGAACTAGCCCCCCTGAACTAGCCCCCCTGAACTAGCCCATTGTCTGTCATCCCAGAGGAATACCATCCGATGACCAAGCGCCGTGACCAGTTCGAGACGCCGATCGC
>Ga0209345_10001183_pt1 | contig 31771 bp, 33 predicted proteins | sample Cruoilmetagenom7_FD_187294 | JGI IMG/M metagenome (GOLD analysis project Ga0209345, IMG submission 187294) | Oil polluted marine microbial communities from Coal Oil Point, Santa Barbara, California, USA - Sample 7 (SPAdes) (version 2) | ecosystem: Environmental > Aquatic > Marine > Oil seeps ...
GGATCTTCTCTTCAGACGAATACGTTTGCCGCGTCTTGCGGCGGATGGTTTTGACCAACTTGTCAGCTGCAGCTTTGCTGGTTCCGGATTTCTTGTTCATCTTCACTCCTTAACGGTTTCGATGAACCAGAAATCCTCCGTTAGCTAAACATCAAATCTGTCCCACATGCCCTGACGTCAGACAGTATCGTGATATTGTTCACTTCTCGGATCAGGGCCGCAGGAAGGCCCGTGAGAATCCACAGCAGTTGGTAATGTTCTGATGCGATTCGCACTGAAAATCCACAACAGGACTCTGATTAAATCCTTTAGTTTCAGGGTGTTAATCAGAGAGCTATTGTAGCTGTTCAAAATTCGCGGTCCAGCCGCAACCCAGACGAAAATCGCGTGCAAGAATTGGTCATTGTAGCTGTTCAAAATTCGCGGTCCAGCCGCAACACCACGGTTGCGCCGTCATAGGTCGCCCATATTGTAGCTGTTCAAAATTCGCGGTCCAGCCGCAACCCGAAGCTCTGTCCTTTGTGTCCCTGAAATATTGTAGCTGTTCAAAATTCGCGGTCCAGCCGCAACCCGACGCTGAGCGGGTCTTTCTCTGACGCTATTGTAGCTGTTCAAAATTCGCGGTCCAGCCGCAACAAGGGCAGTTGCAGTCCTACCAAGCCGATCATTGTAGCTGTTCAAAATTCGCGGTCCAGCCGCAACTGAATTCCATCACTAGCTTTTCGTTAGGGTATTGTAGCTGTTCAAAATTCGCGGTCCAGCCGCAACGGTGACGCCGCTCGCGAAGGGCAGCTTCTGATTGTAGCTGTTCAAAATTCGCGGTCTAGCCGCAACTGGACGGAACAACGGTCGGCTATTTGGCAGATTGACAGACATCTCGATTGTCCGATCTCGACGAGGGTTTCCGTGCAGCAAAAACAAGGGGGCAATCACTTGTGGGTAATTGAAAGTTTCAGACACCGCATACGGTTGAGAGGGTTCGTTCCCAGTCGCTTCCGCTCCGCCACAAACCAGTCGCGAACCCGAGACGAGGCCCCAGTTCGGGTCTTTTTTTCTTTGTGTATCAAAGTGGTTTAACGTGGCTAGGCTTTGATGCCGCAATGGTTTTTCACTGTCGACTTATCACGACTCTCATCCTTGGTGGAAGCGTTGCGAACCTATTCCGGAGACGTTCGGCGTAGGCTCTTTGCCTGTCACGATATCTGTCACCATACGGCCGGTGAGGCCGCCTAGTGTAAGACCGATATGCTGATGTCCAAACGCGTGGATAATGCGATCCGAGACCGTCGAAGGGCCAATCACGGGCAATGCGTCTGGCAATGTTGGACGGTACCCCAGCCAATCATCGGCATCTCCATCAAGCGCCCCGAACATTTCGGCGGCGCGCCGTCGCAAATAGGCTCCGCGTTCCAGGGTCGGCGGGGCATTCAAATCATCCAGCTCGACCGTGCCAGCGAATCTCAGACCAAGCTCCATCGGCGTTGCATACAAACCCGCCTCTGCCCAGCCTACTGGGCGTGACAGCTTGTTGCGATGATTGGCATAGGTCACATGGTATCCACGTTCCACGCCGAGCGGAACTTTTTCGAGGCCAGCACCATCAATCGATTTGCTGTGGGCCCCTGCTGCCACAACAAAATGCCCTGCGTTAACACTTGTGCCATCAGCAAGATTTGCAGTTGTGCCGACATCGTTGAAAGTAACAGAGTTTACAGACGATAAAAGAGTGACGCCCCCTAATTCGGCGAATCGCCTTTGCATACGTTCAACAAGTTTTTGGGGATGCAGAATAAAACGGGTGCCACGAAATCGGAGACCGCGATAAATGGGCATCTGCAATGCGGGCTCAAGCGCACGAACGTCGCTTGCATTCAGTTCCTCCATCTCAACACCTTGGCGCCTGCGAAGATCATTGCCTTTAGCTGCGCCGTCGAACCCCTTTTTCGTAGACCAAACGTATAAGCAGTCTTCCTCAACCATGAGGTCTTCCGCTTTAATATCTGCAATCAAGGGGTCTAGCGCCGCATCAGCCTGTCGAAGCAATGCCCCCAGCTCCGCACCGATTGCATCAACGCGGCTCTGGCGGCAATTCAGCAGAAAAGACAACATCCAACGCCAGTGTTTCAGCGCATATAGATAGTTAATAGTTAGGGGGCTCTGCTTGCTAAAAAGCAGGCTTGGCAGTGATGTTATCACCGAGGGGCTGTTGATCGGCACACATGCATAGGTCGCCATCGTGCAGGCTGATCCAAATGTTGTACCACTCCCCGGCAAGTTCGCATCGCAGATCACGGCCTTAAGTCCGCGGCGCTGCGCCCATAAAGCCGTAGACATACCGACGATACCTGCTCCGGCAATCGCGACATCGTATTGATTGGTCATATCTTCAGTCTCTCACTGCTGGAAGTGGTTCCCAGACCTTCATTTTAATGCTCCGCACCATTCCCACTTTGCGATGACCTAACGGGCGATCAGCAATCAAAGTGCGTTAAAGCTAAGCGCCTTGATATCTATTGATATGCAAGTCCCGGAAGGAACAGCACGATTTGAGGGAACGCCGTAAGCAAAGCAATAGTACCGAGTAACAGCAACCAATATGGCAATGAAGCCATTGCAGCTTGCATAAGCGTAACTCTACCTTCGGAAATACCTGTAAGCACAAATAGATTCATGCCCACTGGCGGCGTAATCATCCCGATCTCGATCAAAATCGTTATGACGATCCCAAGCCAAACCGGATCGAAGCCGACCCCGACCATGACAGGAAAGACGACTGGAAGCGTCATCAGCATCAGGGAAATCCCATCGAAGAAACACCCCAGGACCAGATAAATGATGCTAACGGCAATCAAGATTGCAATCGGACTTAGCCCCAGCGTTTTCACCCAAGACAGAAGTTGGAATGGCACACCCAACAGAGAGATGGATTGCGCGAGAATGATAGCGCCCAGCATAACAGTACCAATTGCGACAAAGACGAGAGTACCATGTGAAAATGCATCCCACAGGGACTTCCAAGTAAGCGTTCCCCAAGCGTACCCCAGCACTGCAGCCCCTACGACCCCCAAGCCAGCGGCTTCGGTGGGTGTTGCCAGACCAAGGTAGATGGTCCCCAACACAGCCATCACAAGACCACCTAGCGGCCATATCCGCACGAGCGCTGTGATGATTTCTCTAATCGTGTATCTGGTTTCTTCTTCTGGCACGGTCGATGAGTGCCTCAGCGTGTTGAATACGATAAACGCCATCATGATCAGCGTGAGTAGAATACCTGGAATAATCCCAGCCATGAACAGCTTGCCGATCGAGACTTGCTGCGTTGCGCCATAGATCAACAGCGCCAAACTTGGCGGTATAAGAAGACCAATTGTCCCACCGGCGGCCAAGGTGCCCACAACTGTTTTCGGGTCATATCCTCGATTTACAAGTTCGGGATAAGCGACCGATCCGATTGCGGCCGCTGTCGATGTGCTGGCCCCGGATACTGACCCAAATATCGTGCAAACGACGATGTTTGTGTGCAGCAACTTTCCTGGCATTCGCGCAAAGACAGGTGTGATAGCCGAGTACAACTTGCTGCTCACCCCGCTCCTTAGCATGATTTCACCCATAAAGATAAAGAGTGGAACAGCACTCAACGTGAAATCCGTAAAAATGTTCCAGACCGAAATCATCGCTAGATCCGTCGCGCCACCCACGGCAAAATGCAGCACCGCAAGCCCAGTTAAGCCTAACCCAACTCCGATCGGTAAACTTAAAGCCGCGGTCAGAAAAAACCCGATAACAAGAATTGCCACAAGCATTTGCGCACTTCCCTTCCTTAAATTCCAAGCATTAGGTGTCGTGTTTGCTGCGAAATAGCTGAGCTATGGTCGCGACGAGTGCGAAGGCGCAGCCAAGCAGGAGGGTGAATACCCAAGGCCATAGAACCATCCGGCTTTCTGCCGTTTTGGCCCCCAAATCGTAGGACACCATAAAGTAATCCCAGCTCAAGAAGCAGAGATACCCAAAGAAGAATGCCGTTATCAGATTGGACAGCTTAAGTGACACCCGACGCGCCCGAGGGGCCAGTTTTTGCCTAACAATATCGACTTCGATGTGTGCTCTTCGCATCGTCACCGAACCCATCGCGATAAAAACCATCACGATAAACAACAACCCAACAATATTCTCGGTAAAGCTAAAGGGAGCACCGACAAGATAACGCATCACCGAAGACAAAAAGACAAATATCGACATCAGGATCGCTATTATGGTTGAGATCGAGAGCAGCGCCTTATCGACGGCTTGGATGAGGGGATGTGCCAAATTGATTATCCTGTTCCACTTGAGGAGAACCAGCGACCGGTGGCCGCTGGCTCGCGCTCTACTTACTTAAGTGCGTCATTCACTTTTTCGTAGTTGGCCTTCCTCTGATCGCCACCGTCTTCGGAAAGTTCGCTCCAAAGATTCCGCGCGGCATCACGGAAAGCTGCCCTATCTTCGTCGGAAAATGGCTCAAGGATGGTTCCGCCACTGCTTACGAATGTTTCCATTGCAACGGTGTCATTTGTACCATTGACGTAATCCTCCATGGCGGCGGCCTCAACAGCTGCGCCCACCTCTACGAGAGTCGCTTGAGTTTCAGGGCTCAACTTATCAAAAGCACTTTGTGAAACAACAAACGTCCAAGGATGCAGGACATAGGGGAAAAGATACGACGCATAAGGCGCAACTTCCTGCAGTGACACGGTAACGGCTAAGCTCACAGGATAGACGGCGCAGTCTACGACGCCGGTCTGCATCGCGACATACAGCTCACTTTGCCCAATGATTTGCGCGGAAACCCCCAGTGCTTCAAAAGTATCAACATGGAATTTCTCCCAAACTCGAACTTTACGTTTGCGAAGCTCCTCAAGTGAGTTCACGGGCTCTTTACACATGATATGCGTGTCACGGGTCGCATGCCCAATAAAGCCGAGCGCCTTGATGCCAGCCGCATCATAAACTTGACCATAAACCTCTTTGAGAACCGATGCTGCATCACGCAAGGAATTTGGGTCGCTGGCGACGCCTGGTGGCAGAATATATGCGAAATCTGGATTGTCTCGCGTCAGGTACCCCGGATACAAAGCCGCGGCTTGGATAACATTGCCCCTGGGCAGAATGCGGAGCATATCAGCATCCTTGATGCCAAGGCTTCCGCCGCTGAAAAGTGTAATCGATAGATCATCAGTTGTACTATTGACCGCATCAACAAACTTTTGCGCAGTCTGGGTCTCGACTCGGCTTTCGGTGAGCGCCACGTGCATTTTCCAGTTCGCTTCTTGCGCCTGCGCAGGCAAAATACTAGCAGCCAGATAGCACGTTGCCGATATTGCCGTATTTGAGATTATTTTACTTATTTTCATAGTGTTACCCTGTTGTCTGGTTGGTTATAAGCGCAACTTGCATTTAGTATTTACACCAAACTCATGGCGCTTCTAAATTTGTTGATCTCCCAGGACGCAGAAAGCTCTCTTGCGGAGCTTTTGTTTTCAGCGATCCCCATGGTTCACAAAAGGTAGATTATCTCAACAAAGTGAAATATCAACATAAATTTCATTTTTATTGATGAGATCTTAGATGGACTACATTCCAAGCAACGCTCTACCCCGCGACTCACCGCCCCAACGAAAATGCATTATATAAGGCTAAATACTTCTGTTAACACGCTTATTTCACGGCCAGAGTAGAGAACCTGATGGCGCCCGAAAGCAGTCGCCACCCGTTCGAAATTCTATAAAGTTTAATCAGTGTGTAGATCAAAGCTAGACAGCATCCCTGTTTTTCGCGCATGGTTGCTAATGCAAGCACAAGTAGAAACTCAAATGAGCTACCTTTATCATACGGGTTCTGGGCGCTAAAATGGGTGCAATCTGCGTGGAGGTTCGGTGCCTGTCCGCGAGTCAGATAATCACATATACCTTATTCAAGGTTTTGTTATTAAATAATAATTAGGAGGGTTGAGATTAAGGATGGATGAGGCAGATCGTTGGATCGGGTGGAGGTTGCGCGAAAGGCGCAAGACGCTTGACCTTTCAATCAAGGAACTCGGCCAGAAAGTTGGCCTGTCGGTGGGTATGATCAGTCAAGTTGAAAGAGGCCTTTCAACACCGTCATTGCGTTCACTCAGACTTCTTGCAACGGCTTTAGAGGTTCCCGTTTCTTGGTTTTTCGACGATTCGGCCGAAGGCGGTTCGGAAAAATACATTACCCGCAGCGACAATCGCAGAGAACGCGAGTTTCATGACGCGGGCTTATTACAAGACTTACGCTCGCCGGACTGGCCAAGCCCGTTAGAGTTTTACGAGTTTTCTTTCAATCCGGGCGCAGAATCATCCAGCAAGACCTACAGCCATTCCGGCGAAAAAGCCGGTCTTGTATTGTCTGGAGAGATACATCTGTGGATAGGAGAGCGTGCGCATGTTCTGCGAACGGGCGATAGCTTCCATTTTCCTAGCACTTTGCCACACATGTTTCGCAACACAACCGATCAAGTTACAAAAATGGTGTGGATCGTTCTGTCAAAGAGCGAAGTGGCCTAATTTACTGCTTTTTTTACAACTAGAAGCCTCGCGCTACAGTAACGCAGCCTCCTAATCGGCACCATTTATGCACCATCAAGCCGCTTAAATTGCTGCCAATATATTGACCGACAGCGAGGCCTTGCGGCTGGCGGCCCTTCGCTTCATTCGAAACCAGCACCAGTAACGTGACCTCTTGAGGGGGCGCCGCCGGGAAATGGGCACGCCACATCAATGCAACATCCCAAAAATTCATATTTTCAGTGATAGGTTGACAAAGTGAACTTTGTTACTAAAGTGAACTTTACAGCCAAACTTCACTTTAATGAAATCGTGGTTCGACTATGTTTATACTTGGTGCCCAGATTGCTCTGCAAAATGAAGCATAGGGCCGAAACAAGTAACTCTTTGAACACCACCCGCTGGAAAGTGAGATGGCGAAATCGCCAACAAAAAAACCGCAGTGGACCCGTAGAAACTAATAGATGGACTTAGAAAATGAGCAAGAAAGCTAGCGAACTCACAGATGCCGAAGAGAAACGGGCCAAACAGATATTCCAAACCTCGAATGTCGTAGATTGCCTCACATATGGGCCAAGGATGGCTCAACGCGATTATCTTACCACAATGCGGGACGCCGGAGTGGCAACCCATTTTTCCGTCATGGACCACGCCGACAATCTCATCCAAGCACTAGAACACATCGCCGATTGGCATGAGATGGTATTAGAGAATGACGCGATTATCGCCAGAACCCCTCAAGATTTCACCACCGCAAAAGAACTGAACCGCCCCTGTCTAATTATGGGAAGCCAGAACCCAAAGCCGTTCGAAGAAAGCCTTAGCAACGTAAGAATACTTCACGAACTAGGGCTGCGCATCGTGCAGCTTGCCTACAACTCTCCCAACTATATCGGCACTGGCGGGTCCGAACCCGACAGCGGAGTGACCGAATATGGTAAAGAGGTCATTAAGGAAATGAACAGGGTGGGTATCCTGATCGACGTTTCTCATTGTGGCGACAAAACCGTCATGGATGCGATAAAATACTCGGAAAAGCCGATTGCGATTACCCATGCAAATCCCAGAGATCTTGTCGATCGCACCAGAAACAAAACAAAAGAGCAAATGCTGGCCTTAGCCGAAAGCGGAGGGGTCTTTGGACTAACCGCATGGAGCAATATTTCAATGGTTGAAGAAGGGGTTCGTCCTCATCTCGAAGATTTCCTAGATATGATGGAATACGTGATCAACCTGATCGGCATCGACCATGTCGGATTTGGCCTTGATTTGACCCCTCATTGGGATTGGGCTCCCGACGACTATTACAATGAATTCAGAAGACTCTACCCTAATCTTTCGGTGGATCGCGTTGAGGACAGAACTGTAGAAGGTCTTCACCATGTTTCTGAGATTCACAACATCTCTAGAGGTTTGGTTGCTCGGGGTTACTCCGATGATGACATTTCGAAGGTTCTTGGGGGAAATTTCATTAACCTGTTTGACAAGGTATGGAGCAACAACTGAACCACCTGCAGCTTTCCAAAATGCGAGCCGCAGGTATTGACCTGAGCCCCTAAAATGCCTCCATTTTGTGTAGAGTCCGCCCAACAAAAAGGACGGCAAATGAAGGCAATGCGCCTTGGAACGTGCTTGCTATATGAGGGCCGCACGCTCCAAGGCGCGCGCACCAAACTGGCCTACTTTTGCTCTGATCTTGCCACGGTTTAGTTCCGGTCTCTTTCGAGCAATGTTTGTTATGAAGGAGATTAAGAATGGCAACGAGATATACAGACGAGTTTCGGCGTGATGCAGTGCGTATTGCGGTTACAAGCGGCTTAACACGACCGCAAGTTTCATCAGATTTGAGCGTGGGTCTTTCGACTTTGAACAAGTGGGTTCAGAAGCATCAGCATGGAGGCTGCCGCAATGCCACGGCCATAGATCTCATTGCTGACAGGCTGACTGGCCGGGCCGATGCGCCAGTTCCATGGCAGCCCGAGATCGGATTCCGCGATCGGTAGCGAGGCAAGGCTTGCGTCCAGCACCACGACCCGCGCGCCTGCGGGCACGGGATTCGCCATGGCCGCTTCCGTGCCCCGCTGGCCACGCAGCAGCCGCGTCAGGCGATAACGACCCGGCGCAATCAGGTCTGCCGCATTCAACTCAAATATGCACATTTAGTGCCTATCTCCCCGTTGATGGGGTGGGGTCATTAGTAAGGGATGTACGTCAAACGCTCGCCAACATGGTCCGACGCGTTCCAAAAATGGGCCGGAAGAAAGTCAGGCGATCGTAAGGCGTTATCTGGCAATTGGCGGTTCTGTCCGGCTGTGTCCAAGAACTGGACGTCAAAATTCGTAATTAGTAGGTCTCATTCACGCTCGATTTAGAAAAGCACTAGTTCGGTCAAGGTCAATGCGCCCTCCCGCAACCAGTTTTACCAAATAGTACCAATGCATTAGCGTCCCAAGGGCGATTCTTGCGTTTGCGTCATAATCCGCAGTGCTACGATTCGGGGCGTTAGCGGCCAAAAGCCTCAGCGGCCGGATGCGCGACGAGCTGCTGAACGGTGAGATATTTTATTCGCTGCATGAAGCCCAAATCATCATTGAAAGTTGGTGGACCCACTACAACACCAAACGACCACACAGTGCATTGGGTTACCGCCCCCCTGCGCCAGCGGCCATCATCCAGATGGACCAAAGGCCAATCATGCACTAACTTTCAAAATGGACCACCCAAGTGGGGCGGCTCATTGCGACATGTCCGAAATCCTGCGACCATCACTGTGATCTACAGCAGCATCGGTCCAATCAGCACGAAAACGATTCCTGCGCTCCCGATGCCAAGCCCCAGTGGAAAGCCTTTTCTGTCAGAAATTGCCCGCCAGCGGGTTGGTTTTCCCTGCGTCAGGCGTCTGGCCGTGTAGATTGCGGCGACGGAGACGAAGATGCTGAGCGAAAGGATCACCCCGAACAGCGGTAGAGCGCTGACGGGGATCAGCAGGGCCAGAACAGTTAGCAATTTAACGTCGCCACCACCCATCAGCCGCCCCGCGAACAGAAGCAAGCAGACCAGAAACGTCGTTGCCGAAGCGACCAGACGCCATAACAGGTCGATCCAACCTGTGGAAAAGGGGAGGCTAACCACGGCGACGATCACGAAAAGCGCCACGAGCCAATTGGGGATGCGCATGAAACGCATATCGTACAGGATCACGGCCAGAAAAAGCGGCACGGTCAACCAGCCGACTGAAATCGTGTGAAGGGCGCTCATTGCGAAAAGCCTTTGCCCTCGTTGATCAGCGTGATCAGCTTTACCTGCCCGTGGGCGCCTGTCTTGAAGTAGACATTCCTTAGATGGGTACGGATTGTAGCGACCGTAACGTTTAGCGCATCAGCAATTTCCTTGGCGCTATCACCGGCCGCCAAGTGATGGCAGACGCGTTGTTCCGCACGGCTGAGCCCGACCGGGTTCCGGGGCCCGAGGATGTCGTGGTCTTGTACAAGGGAGGGGGAACTGCGGTCCTGTGCAAAACTGTGGATCTGGCGCGAGATCAGGCCGACTGTACGGATTTCCCACGCATTGGCCATTGCGGTCGAAATCAGAATGCAGGGAAGGTCGGCGTTGGTATTGGGCGGACTGTGGAAAGTCGTCTCAAGCACATCGGTCCGGTCTTCCTTGACCTCCAGGATGATCAGGGTTTTGTCCACGATCTTGGGCTGCGCGGCCCATTCGCGCTGTGCCGGCGATTGCTCAAAGGTCGGATCCTGGCACAGCTTGCTCAACCGTAAGATCGCGCCTGGCTGGATAGCCTCTTCATGGTGTTCTTTGACGTAAAGCAGCATATTGCCGGTGTTGCTTCCGGGTCTTGGTGCATCTGTCGCCCGGGACACCGCCGCAATTGTCTGCAAGCAGTCGTTTTCAAAGCGGTAAAGAGCGATGCCATATGCCTCGACCTGTCGGATCATCATCGCGAGGACATCGGTCATCGAGAAGTGGCCGAAAAGCGCTGCGTTCCAATTGTTGATAAGGTCGAGATCACGCGCAACGCGAAGGTGCAGGTCTGTCGCACCTTCGAAAGGAACGAGCTGACTGCGGTCCTTTGGCATTCGATGAGGCATCTGGACGTGTCCTCGAAAACGTTTCTTGTTCTCTACGCTGCTATTCCCATCCACAATCAGGCCTCGGGCCATGATGTCAACGTTGCAGGGTCATTCGCCAATCCTGCGGGAAAAGACGTTGACCGAATTGTGGCATCTAAGACTCATATTTGACGAACTCATCGCATGATTGCCCAGAAAAGGCCTCGCTCACTCATCGCCCTGAATGATGCGGCTGGCTTACATATTGGTTAATATTTCCTTACGCCGGCTAAAAACTCACAAGCTGGAACGTCATCAAATCAACCGGCCATATATGCCGCAAGTCAGGATAATACCTATGAAAATTCAGATCAAAAACCTCTTCAAGCGTCTCAAGAGCTGTGAGCAGGGCGCAACCCTCGTGGAATACGGCATCGCGCTGGCGGTGGCCGCTGCGGTTGGCGTCGGTGGGTTCACCACGCTGGGCGGCAAGGTCAGTACCAACGTGACGGCAGCATCCGCCGCGTTTGATGCAACCACCACCAATTAATACCCGTTCGCGGAGCGGTCCTTCGGGCCGCCCCGTCATAAACAGGGAAGTGCAAGACATCGCCCAACGTGTCCCCGGGGCGCGTTGGGTTTTCCTCTTTGTCGGCAAATAAGGTAAATTGAAATGTTTCCCCGTCAGACCATCACGAGATTGCGTGACGACGAAAGCGGCAGCATTCTGTTGCTCGGCGCAGTTACGCTTGTTCTTATGCTGGGCATGGTGGGCTTTATCTTTGATTTTGGCCGCAAGGCCAGCACCCACGCCGAATTGCAGAATTTCGCGGATTCAGTCAGTCTTGCCGCAGCGGCAGAGTTGGACGGGCGGGCAGACGCGATCACGCGTGCCCGACATGCCGCCGATACCCTCATTGCCGATCACCAGACATTCGCCCAGGGCGCGCGTCTTCTTGGCGCGTCTGATATTGTCGAAATCACCTTTTACAAGCCGGACGAGATGGGTGGATTTTCTGGTGATGCCAGCCATATGACCGAAAATGCCCACAGCGCGCGATTTGTTTCTGTGCGGCTTGCCGAGCGGTCGGTACTGGCCGGCCTATCGGGTGCCTTTCGCCGCTACACTGGCGATACCAGCGGCAATGATGACGTCGGCGCCTATGCCGCTGCCGGTTTTTCACTGGAAGCGTGCAATGTGGCCCCGGTCGCCGTCTGTCTTCCCACGCTTGATTTCGACGCCAGCACAAGTGTTGGCCAGACCCTGGAATTAGACGCCAATATCACGGTCGGCTTGCTTCAGCCCGGTCAAATTCGGGTGGTCGATACGCTGACCGACTCGCTTGACGGGTTGAGCGTCTGTGCGGACCTGTTGGGCGGCGCCCTGGATGCCTGCCTTCTGGCGGCGCGTCAGCCAGAGACCGCCTGCACCGGGCAAGGTGGCTTGAAAATCTCGGCCAATCTGGACGGCTCCAACCTTCTGAATGCGCTCAATACCCGGTTTGGCCAGTTCAGCGGCATTGCCGGCGGCCTGCTTGGCAACCCGGATTTCTCTGGCGCACCGAGCGTCTTGCAGGGTGTGACCGATACTGTCGGGCTCTGTCAGCCGCTGGGCGCCGATGCAGGCGATCCCGATTTGCCGGTCGACGATTGCATCAGCGACGGTGGCTGTGGCGTGCAGGGTGATGGCAATTGGCAGGCCGGACGGCTGGCCTATGTCGATGCGCATTACGGCGGCACCGATCCGCATCCCGAGGCCGATACCCGGTTTGAGTTTTACAAGGCTGAGCTGAATGCATCCGGCAACGTGCAGGTGCCGGATTCGCTTCTGTCTGGCCTCGGCGGTCTTCTTGGCGGATTGACCAATGGCCTGCTTGGCGGTGACAGTGGGCCTATTCCCAACTATTGCATGCCGCAGCAGAACACCGACCCCAACCGCCGCCTGATGGTGGTGGCTGGAATCGACTGCCTGTCGGCGAATGTCGATGCGAGCGTTTCGACAGCACCGGTGCAACAGTTTTTCGAAGTATTCAACCTTGGGCCGGGACAAAACGGCAAGTTGCAGGTTGAGATCACAGCCTGCCTGGGTGGCGATTGTGGCAAGGGCAATCTCGACACCGAGGTCGTCGAAGTCGTGAGGCTGGTGGAGTGAGGCAACCTGTCCTGACATTTTGGGAAGAAGAGAGCGGCGCCGCAATCGTCGAGTTCGCAATCATCCTGCCGATGTTCCTGGTTTTCCTCGGCCTTGCGGTCGAGGGAACGCGGATGTTCTGGGCGTTTCAGAGCACAGTGGCGGGTGTGCAGGACGCGACACGCTATCTGTCGCGCGCAATGCCCGCGGATTCGTGCAGCTCCGGGCGCAGCACCGCCGATTGGAACACCAAGCTGGGCGAGATCATCCGCACGGATCAATCTGGCGACAGCCCGTATCCCCAATCAGTGTCGATCACCGATGTCCAATCTGATCTGACCTGTACGACCGGGGCCTACCGTGGCGGGCTGGTGGGCGTGGCGAGTGTGACTGCGACCCTCCAGATGACCTTTCCGCTGGCCGGGATGATCGAGCTTGCGGGCGGCAGCTTTGCCTCGATCACAACCAGCGTGACCGACAGCGCGCGGGTGCTGAGCCGATGAGCCGCACCTTGCGCATATACCTCCGCCGCTTTGCCTTGAACGAAAGTGGGGCCTTTCTGGTCGAATTCGCCGTGGTGGTGCCGATCATGCTTTTCCTGCTCTTCGGGCTGATTGATTTTGCGCGGCTGGGGCTGGCCAATGTCATGGCTGACAAGGCCACCGCAAAGGCCGTGCGCATGGCTGTTGTGCGCCCGGTGGTTTGTCCGGGCGTCCCGAGGGTGGTCAATCGCGGTCTGCTGGGGCAGCTTTCGCTTGATCAGCGCAACGGCACCTCTTGCACCGCCCGCACAGGGCTGTGCGAAGACAGCGGCACGATCAGTTGCACCGGATCGCTGTCAAACGCCACGGCGGCGGATATCTGGGCGCAGGTCAGGCCGATGATGCCGACCGGGGCAGGGCCGGAAAACCTTCGCTTCTCGTATGGTTTTGATGCCTCCCTCAACCGGGTCGGCACGGCCTATGCGCCCGTCGTTACCGTCGATATCGTCGACCTGACCTTTGATTTCATTTCCCCGCTGGGGGCGCTGGCCGACTTTGCCGCCGGCTCCTCCGGTTCCACGCTGGGGCAAAGTTATACCTTTGCCTCGATGAGCGCCTCGTTGCCCTCGGAAGACCTTAGATAGGATCGAGACCATGAGCATTGCACAGAATGACATTGAACAGCACGTGGCACAGGCGGTCATGGCGACCCCCGGGCTACCGCAGGTTCTGATCATAGCGCGGTCGCAGTCGGTGCTGGATACCCTAAGCCAGGAAATGGCGTCGGATACCAACGTACAGGGCAACACGCTCTGTGCCAGCTTTGTTGATGTGGTCGCCTGTGGCGGGGCAAACTGGGATCTGGTGAATTTTGTCGTTTTCGAGATCAGCGACGACATCTTAGCCGATCTGAACGCCGTGCGCAGGTTGTACGCGGAGCATGCCGACAGGCTGCATTGTGTGGCTGTCAGCACGACACCGATGACCGAGGCGGCCAAGGCAAGCTATCTCACCGCCGGCGTGGCCGAGGTGCTGGTTATGGGCACTGCCAGGGACGGGGCGGAAATTGCGCCGACTCCCGCCCCGGCCGCTGAGGAAATTGCCACATCCGTCGCCGACGGGCTGGCCGACGCGGGCGGCGATGTGACGGTCGTCTTGCGTGCGCGTGGCGGTGCAGGGGCCACGACCGTCGCAGTCAATCTTGCAATGGATATGGCCGCGCATGCCAAACCGGGCGAGATCGCCCTGATCGATCTGGATTTGCAGAACGGCAGCATTGGCCTCGCGCTCGATCTGGCCGACAGCGCCGAGGCGACTGCTCTGATCCGGGCCGGTACGCCCCCGACGGCAGGCTTTCTTGATCACGCGATGGTCCGGCACAGCAGCGGTGTTGACGTGCTGACCGCGCCGGATGTCTTCGTCCCGCTCACTGCGATGACGTCTGACATGATAAGCGGCCTCATACAGGCGTTGAAGATGCGCTACGCTCATATCATCGTCGATCTGCCGCAAGCGGTTCTGGACTGGACCAGCCCGGTGCTGGCTGAAGCCGCACGCGTTCTGGTCGTCAGCGACATGTCGGTGCCCTCTATCAAGCGGACGCGACGTTTGATCGACCTCATCAGCGAAGAGCATATGACCCTGCCGATCCGAACCGTGGTCAACTTTGAGAAACGCCCGATGATGCCGTCGCAGGTGCATAAGGAAGCCGCGCATCTGATCGGACGGCCGCTGGACCACTGGCTTCCCAATGAGCCACGCGCGGCCCGTCGTGCAGTGGACATGGGCGTGCCGATGCGCTTGTCCGCCAAACGATCAGGCGCGACGAAGGCGATATCGGCGCTCAGAAAATCCCTGTTTTCCAAAAACTAAAAAGGGCTGCTTCAGATGTTCAAATCGTTCAATGAAACCTGTTCCACGGCGCCCAGCACTCAGGCGCCCCAGCCCCGGCAACCGATTGCCAAATCCGGGCCTCAGGCACCGGACGGCGGCGGCCAACAGGTCCCGGCCCGCGTCGAGGATCATGCCCTGGCTGATCCCAATAGCCTGCTGAAAAGCGAGTTGCACAACTTGCTTCTGGAACAGCTGAACCTTGCCGTTATCGACAAGGTTTCTAAAAGCGACTTGCGGCGCGAGATCGCTGCGCTGACGGCACAGCATCTACAGGACAACGGAAAGATGATGCCCTCGGCCGACTTTCAGCAATTGATTGACGAGCTGCTGGACGAGGTGCAGGGTCTTGGCCCGCTGGAGCCCCTGCTGGTGGATCCGTCCGTGTCCGACATTCTGGTAAACGGTCCGTTTGATGTGTTCGTGGAACGCGCCGGTTTGTTGGAGCGCGCGTCTGTGCGGTTCCGCGACGAACGGCACCTGCTGCGGATTATCGACAAAATCGTTTCAAGCGTCGGCCGCCGGATTGATGAAAGTCAACCATGGGTCGATGCCCGTTTGGAAGATGGCAGCCGGGTCAACGCCATTATCCGCCCCTGCGCCGTCGATGGGGCCACTCTGTCCATTCGCAAGTTTTCGCGCAGGCCTCTGAATATGGAGAGCCTCTTGAAGAATGGCCTGCTAAGCGAACCGGCGGCGCGGTTTCTCGAAGCTGCGGTCAAGGCGAGGATGAATATCCTGATTTCGGGCGGTACCGGATCGGGCAAGACGACGATGCTGAATGCGCTGTCCTCGTTCATCGACCCACGTCACCGGATCGTGACGATCGAGGATGCGGCCGAACTGCAATTGCAGCAGGACCATGTGGTGCGGCTGGAAACACGTCCGGCCAATGCCGAAGGGCAGGGCAGGATCTCGCAGCGCGATCTCGTGATCAACGCGCTCAGGATGCGCCCGGACCGGATCATGGTAGGCGAAGTGCGCGGCAGTGAGGCCTTTGACATGTTGCAGGCCATGAACACCGGGCATGACGGGTCGATGACCACGATTCACGCCAACACTGCGCGCGACGCAGTTGGCCGCCTAGAGCAGATGGTGATGATGATCGGCGGCGATTTTCCGGTTCAGGCGATCCGGTCGCAAATCGCGGCGGGTGTGCAACTTGTGCTGCAACTCAACCGGATGGTCGACGGACACCGCCAGGTGACGAGCATCACCGAAATCGCGGGCCTCGAAGGCGACACCATCATGATGCAGGACATCTTCAGCTTCAAGAGAATGGGTCTGGACGCCGAGGGCAATGTGAAAGGCAAGATGATGGCCAGTGGGATCCGTCCCCGCTGTTTCGAGGCGATCGTTGCTTCGGGCGTGTCGTTGCCCGCCGATTCCTTCAACCCGTATGGTGAGGTCGCGTGATGCTTGAAAACACCGGCAATCTGGTGTTGGCCGTCGGGGGGCTGGGCTTTGCCCTGCTGTTCGTCCTGGCGCTGGCGCTGATCTTTTCCCCCGAAAACCGGCGGGAGCAGCGCACCGTTGACCGGATGAAGGGCGCGCAAGACAGAGCTCGCAACGAGGCGATCACAGCGGCCATTCTCAAGCAGCGACAATCGAACGTGGGCCACCACTGGCCGGTGATCGGCAACCTGCGTCTGTTGGTGCGCCATGCCGATATGGAAGGAAAAGAAACCGCCATTTTGCTGAGCATGATATTTCTGGGCCTTGTGGCAACATTGTCGTTGATGCTTCTGATCAATCTGGTTCTCGCCGTGGCCCTTGGTGCATTGATCGGCTTGTTCGGCACCATCGCCTATCTCAAGCACAAGCATCAAAAACGCATCACGGCGCTGACCCGGCAACTGCCGGACGCGCTTGAACTGATGATGCGCGGCTTGCGGGTGGGTCATCCGGTCGGGGCGACTGTGGACAATGTGGGCCGCACCATGTCCGATCCGATCGGTCGTGAATTCCGTATCCTGTCCGAGCAGATCCGCCACGGCGATTACCTTACGGATGCATTTGCCGACCTGGCAAACCGGGTCGGGCAGGAAGATGTCGAATACCTGTCCGTTGCGATCAGCATCCAGCACGGGTCGGGCGGCAATCTGGCCGATGTTCTGGGCACATTGTCGAAAGTGGTACGGGAACGTATCGTGATGCGCCGCCGCGTCCGTGCCATTTCCTCCGAGGGGCGCCTGTCGGCCTACCTTCTGTCTGCGTTGCCGGTGCTGATCTTTTTCAGCATCACGATCAGCTCGCCCGGGTATTATACCGACGTCAGTGATGCCCCGGTATTCATACCCATTGCCGTCACCATTGTCCTGCTTGTCGTCGGGAATTTTTTCGCCCTGCGTTGGCTTGTCACGTTCAAGATTTGAGGCCGTTTCATGTTTCTGAATGAACATTACGATGCCGTGATGGCGATGATGGGCCGGTCCGGCTTTCTGGTTCTGCTCGCAGGATTTGCGACATCATTTCTAGTCTTCGGCGTTTTTGGTCTTTTTGCGACGCGCGACCGCAGCGTTGTGCGCCTGCGTGCGTTGTCGGCTGCGATGACGTCTCGTGGTCCTGCGTTGACCCGGGGGCAGGAGGCCGAGGCCCCCCGCGGCTGGAAGAAAGCGCTGATCCCGGAAGACCCGTCGATACGTGCGCAAATCCGGTTTCAACTCGCGAAGGTCGGATTTGACCGGCCTGATTCCGTCGAGCTCTTCTTTGTCATCCGGCTGGTTCTGGCGCTGTTCGTCCCGGTCACCGTAGTCGGGCTGATCGGCCTGTCGCAAGCGGGGCTGTTGCCCCGAGCGCTGGCCGATGCACTCGCCACCACGTCCCGCGTACATCTGATGCAGGTCGCCGCCATCGGCGCGGCAGTCGGCTTTTATGGTCCGGGCTATTGGTTGCACAAGCGCATCCGTGACCGCAGAATGAACATCACACTGGCGTTTCCCAATGCCATGGACCTGATCCAGGTTTCTGTAGAGGCCGGCATGTCATTTGACGCGGCGGTGGCCCGTGTCGGCCACGAGTTGGGTCGCGTGGCGCCGGAACTGGCCTATGAATTGCTGTTGTTGCAGATGGAAACGCAGGCAGGACGGGACCGGGAAACCGCGCTGTTCGACATGGCTGAGCGGATGGGAATCGACGAGGCAAAATCCTTCGCTCTGGTCGTCGTGCAATCAATGCAGTTTGGCACCAGCCTGACGGCAGCGCTGCGCACCTATGCCGTAGAGATGCGCCAGATGCGTGAACTGGCGGCCCAGGAGAAAGCGAACAAGCTACCGGTGCAGATGTCGGCGGTGATGTCGATACTCATGCTGCCTGCACTGTTCCTGATCACTTTGACGCCAATCATCATCCGTTATCTCGAGGTCGGCTGAGTAAAACCCGCTGAGGAGTGTCATGGGCGCAAGCAGACGTCTGTTGTTGAACCAATCGACCCAGCCAAGCGTCGCCATTTCCAGATCCTGCATGTTACGCCACGGGCCGCTGCGGTGAAGCACAACGCCACCTTGCGCAATGGATCTTGGTAGCTGTCCGCCTCTGCGACTCGCCCGGATGCGCCGAGAGTGCGAATCCGTAGTTGCCGTGTTGCCCGCCGCTCCCGCTGTTTTCAACTGGAAAGGAAGCCGCGCATGCGACGTGTGATTGGAATAGACATCCACCGAACCTTCGGGGAGGTGGTGACCTGGGAGAACGGTCTGACCCGACATGAAGGTCAGGTCGACATGACCCGCACGGCCCTCGAGGGGTTCGGCAGGCAATTCAAGCAGACGGATGGAAGCGTGAAAGGTGAGCCCGCAGATTGATTGCGCGAGATTTCTGCAAGAAGGCTTGCGGAACTATGTTGAGTGCTCTGAGACATGATATTCTTTCTTGATCGATTATGAGGAGCTGATGTTGGTTTTTTCCGGCCGGAAATCGCATGAATGATTTTTTCGAAGTTCAGGCCTGAAATGGGTGGGAATGTGTTTCAGGAGGGCCCCTCACTTGGGGATGCAGGCTTTGCAAAAAGCTGCTATTCGGTAGCAAGCGTTCTTCGGAAACCCACGGAAACCACCGGAAATCGGGGTGAATCACAGGAAATGCGGCAAAGTAACGAAACCACGGAATTCCTGTTATGCCTTTGAATCCAAAAGTAGAATCATCCGCTCGACTCAGTATTGCCCCTATGATGGATTGGACAGATCGGCATTGCCGGTATCTGCACCGGCAATTGTCGGGGCGGGCGTTGCTTTATACCGAGATGGTGACGGCGCCGGCCTTGGTGCGTGGGGGCGCCTTGCATTTGCTCGATCATGCCCGCGAGGAACATCCCGTGGCATTGCAGCTTGGGGGGGCGGATCCGAAAGAGCTTGCGCAGGCGGCGCGGCTTGGGTTTGAGGCTGGGTATGATGAGATCAATCTCAATGTCGGCTGTCCGAGTGATCGAGTGCAATCGGGCACATTCGGGGCCGTATTGATGAAAAATCCGGGCCTGGTGGCCGAGTGTTGCGCCGCGATGATCGCCGCGCAACCGGTGGAAGTAACTGTGAAATGTCGGATCGGGGTGGATGATCAGGAGCCGCGCGACGTGCTGCCCGAGTTTCTGGCGCGGGTGGCCAGCGCCGGGGTCGGGCGCTTTAGCATCCATGCGCGCAAGGCCTGGCTTCAGGGGCTAAGCCCCAAGGAAAACCGCGACATCCCGCCGCTGGATTACGAGCTTGTGCAACAGATGCGGGGGCTGTTTCCGGCGCTGCATCTGTCGGTCAATGGCGGGGTCACGACGCTGGATCAGGTCGAGGCCTTTCTCGAGGCGGGCCTGGACGGTGTGATGGTCGGGCGCGCGGCCTATCATCAGCCGGTGGATGTTCTGGCCGCGGCCGACCGGCGCATCTTTGGCGGGACCGGCCCGGATGCCACGGCAGAAGGCGCGGTGCGCGCCATGCTGCCCTATATCGAGGCGCATGTGACGGCAGGGGGGCGGCTCAACCAGATCACCCGGCATATGCTCGGCCTGTTCGCGGGGCGCCCGGGCGCGCGCGCGTGGCGGCGCATGCTCTCGGAGGGGGCGCATCGGCCCGCTGCGGGGCCGGCTTTGCTGGAACATGCCCTGGCCGAAATCGAACTGGCGTCACATGCTGGGGCGACGTAACCTGTGGCCAACCTGTTGGCGGTTGTTAGGGAAAATGACGATGGTTTTGATCACCACAGCCCGCACCGGAACGCTTGCGCAGGGGATGGCTGGCACGGCTTTGACGCGAGGGTCGACTTTTCCCATGTTTTTGACGGTGATTCAGCGGCGCAAGGGGCCTGAGTGGTGAAGGCGTTTCTCGATAAGGGCTGGGCGGTTTTTGCGCCAGAGCCGCGCGTTCTGGCCTGGGCCGAATGCGCGCGTGCGGCGGCTTTGGCGCGGATCAATGACCCCGAGGAGGCGGCCAAAAGCCTGCAATGCGAGGGCACATGGTTTGTCGGGGTGGATTGCCTGCCCAATGATGCGACCGGGGCGGTGGAGCAAAGCGGACCATTGACCGGCGCGGGGTATGGCGTGGCGCGCGGCCTTTACGGGGCATTGCCGCTCCACCAGGCGCAGGTTTCGGTGATCTACCCCGGCTATCCCCGGCCACGTGCGGGCGAAAGCGAGGCGGCGTTTCGCTATCGCCTTGTGCGAGATGCGGCGCATGTTGACGGGCTTTTGGCGATCGGTCCCGACCGCCATCGGATGCTGCGCGAGCGTCACGCCTATATCCTAGGTATTTCGCTGACCGAATGCGCGCCCGAGGCCAGCCCGCTCGTGGTCTGGGAGGGCAGCCACCACATCATGAGCCGGGCGTTTGCCGAGGCTCTCAAGGGGGTGGCGCCGCAGGACTGGGGCGCTATTGACCTGACCGGGATTTATCAGGCGACACGCCGCGAGGTGTTTGAAACCTGCCCGCGCGTGGCCCTGCCGATGGCGGTCGGGGGTGTTTGCCTTGTCCATCGCATGGCGCTGCACGGTGTGGCCCCTTGGGGTGCCAAAGCGCTCGCCCCGCCAGAGGGCCGGATGATAGCCTATTTCCGTCCTGAATTTAGCGATGAGTCGCTCGCCGATTGGCTGGCGCTACCTTAAGAATTTTCTGCGAAAATTCTAGCCCCGTGACAACCGTGCGGCGCGTCCGCCGCGGCGTTTGCGCAGCATCGGCTGGCGGTCGGGCAGGGCGGCCATGATCTCGCGCCGCTCTTCGGGGGGCATTTTCGACCAGCGGGTGATTTCGTCGATGGTGCGCAGGCAGCCGGTGCAAATCCGCGCTTCGGGATGGACCACGCAGACCTTGACGCAGGGCGAATCGACCTCATTGCGTTTCCACGGGGTTTCATCGGTCAAAGCGCTGTCCTCACATGTCGCAAACGATCCAGTACTCCCTGAAGGATATAGGCCGCCGCGACATTGTCGATCACCTGCTTGCGACGTTTTCGGGACGCATCCGCCTCCAGGAGCGCCCTTTCGGCCGCCACGGTCGATAACCGCTCGTCCCAGAACCCGATTGGCAGATCTGTCAGCCGCTCCAGATTGCGCGCAAAGGCGCGGGTTGACTGGCAACGCGGGCCCTCTGATCCATCCATGTTGCGCGGCAGCCCAAGGATAAGCCCGCCGACCTCGCGGCTGGTTGCGATCTCAAGCAGCCGCGCGGCATCAAGGCCGAATTTCTTGCGCTGGATCGTTTCATGCGGGCTTGCCACCGACAAGAGCCGGTCCGAGATCGCAACCCCGATGGTCTTTTCCCCGAGATCCAGCCCGATAAGAGGGCGCCCTGGCACCAATGCGGCGTCAAACCCCTCGATATCCTCGATGATCATTCGGCTATCCCGGCATTGGCGGCGGCGGCGCGCAGGGTATCAAGCATCGCCGGATTGGCGGCAAATACCACCTGCGCTTCGGTCCAGACCTGTTGCGCCTTGTCGGTCTCGCCAAGCACACCGTAAGCGTTGATCAGCCGCGCCCATTCCTCGGCACTGCCGCCACTTGTCGACAAACGCTCGGCCAGCCCGGCAACCATGCCGCGGATCATGTCCTGACGCCCCTCGGCGGTCATCCCGGCGGCATTGTTCATATCCTCGCTGGTCGGTCCGCGCAGGCCACCGACGGGGGGCAGCGTATATTTCACCCCGGCGCGCGCCGCCAGCTCTTCGATCTGGGCGCGGATCGGGGCGACCCATGGCGCATCTGGCGTGCTTTCCTCAAGCAGCGCCTCCCAGGTGCGAAACGCGCCATCGGGGCGGTCCACCTGAAGAAGATAGAGCCCGAGATAGAATCGCGCACTTGGCTCGCGCGGATCAAGCCGCAGCGCCTCGCGCAGGGCGGTTTCCGCCTCGCCCGAAACATAGCCCGCCGCGGCATTGATCATCAGATCGGCCAGCATCGCGTGATCGGCGGCGGTCGCCGCATCGCCCTTGAGCGCAACAAGCTGTTGCTGGGCGCGGCGTGCGGCCGCCATATTGCCAAGCGCCGCCTCACTGCGAACCAGAAATTGCAGACCTTGCTGATCCTCGGGGCGCTCTTTCACGGTCTTGCGCAGCTGTTCGATGAGTGCGAGGTAATCCTGGCTTGTGCCTTCCGGGATGGTTTCTTCGACGGGTCCAAGGCGGGCCTCTGCCGCGTCCTGCGACAGACGTTCGGCGCGCGCCGCATCCGAGGCGGCAATCCGTTTGGCAATCGGCAGATCGCCATATCCCGGCGCGCCGACCTGAGCATAGATCAACACACCGCCGCCCGCAATCACCGCAATGATAAGCCCCGCCGCCAGCCATCCCGCGATCCGCGGCTGGCCGCCATCCTCGCCGCCCTCGCGCAATTGCGCATCTGCCGCCAGAATCCGGCGTGATACCTCCGAGCGCAGCCGCTGTGCCTCATCCTTGCTTATCACGCCGCGTGCAAGGTCGCGATCCACCTCTTTTAGCTGATCGCGGTAAACCTGAAGGTCATAGGCGGCAGGCGGCGCATCGCCGACGCGCCCGCGCAACAATGTCAGCGCCAGAACCGCTCCGATTGCGATGGCCAAACCCGCGACGATGATCCAGAAACCCATGGTTTTCCCCCTCTTGCAGGTTCCATGTAACGGCGCGCGCGCCGGGAAAAAAGGGTCAAGTGGTCACGCCCCCGTCAACAGGCAACGCCCAGTTGTCGCAATGTCGCAATTGATGTGCAAATCGCCGCCCAGAGTATCCTTTCCAACCCCGGCGCGGCGCATTACGGTCGCAGCTGCAGGGGTGCCTGCGAATCCACTAGTCCTGAGGCCGTGCATGAAACGTTATTCCGCCTTTGCCATCGCCCGCGAAGCCCTGCGTTACCACATGGGGTGGGAGCGTGCCTGGGCCTCGCCCGAGCCGAAAAAGAAATACGATGTCATCATCATCGGGGCGGGCGGGCATGGCCTTGCCACCGCCTATTACCTTGGCAAGAACTTTGGCATCACCAATGTGGCGGTGCTTGAAAAGGGCTGGCTTGGCGGCGGCAACACCGGGCGCAACACCACGATCATCCGCTCGAACTACCTTCAGGACCCCTCGGCGGCGATCTACGAAAAATCGCGCTCGCTCTACGAGGGCCTGAGCCAGGATCTGAACTATAACATCATGTATTCGCCGCGCGGCGTGATCATGCTGGCGCAGACCGAGCACGAGGTGCGCGGCTATCAGCGCACGGCTCATGCCAATGCCCTGCAAGGCGTCACGACCGAGTTCATCTCGCCCGCCCGCGTCAAAGAAATCGTGCCGATCATCAATCTCGACGGGCCGCGCTATCCGGTGCTTGGCGGCCTTTGGCAGGCCCGCGGCGGCACGGCGCGCCACGATGCGGTGGCCTGGGGCTATGCGCGGGCCTGCTCTGACATGGGCATGCATATCCTCCAAAAATGCGAAGTGACCGGCATCACCCGCGAGGGCGCCCGCGTCACCGGCGTCAGCACCAATCGCGGCGATATCGCCTGTGACAAGCTTGGCGTCGTGGTGGCGGGGCATTCGGGCCACCTTGCCGAAATGGCCGGCTTCCGCCTGCCGATCGAATCCGTCGCACTTCAGGCGCTTGTCTCGGAGCCGATCAAGCCCTGCATGGATTGCGTCGTGATGGCCAATACCGTGCATGGCTACATGAGCCAGTCCGACAAAGGCGAAATGGTCATCGGCGGCGGCACCGACGGCTATAACAACTACACCCAACGCGGCTCTTTCCACCATATAGAGGAAACCGTGCGCGCCCTGATCGAGACCTTCCCGATGGTCAGCCGCCTCAAGATGCTGCGCCAATGGGGCGGCATTGTCGACGTGACCGGCGACCGCTCGCCGATCCTCAGCAAAACCCCGGTGGATGGCATGTTCATCAACTGCGGCTGGGGCACGGGTGGGTTCAAGGCGATCCCCGGCTCTGGCTGGGGCTTTGCCGAAATGATCGCCAAGGGCCACTCGCCCCTGACCGACGCCTTCGGCCTCGATCGCTTCCATCAGGGCCGGTTTATTGATGAGTCTGTCGCGGCGGGGGTTGCGCATTGATGGCGAGTTTGCGTTCTTCCGCAATTCGGGCTGTTTGGGCGGAATCTGGCCTAGGCCAACCTGCCCAATTCGCGGAGTTTGGCCCAAATCAACCGGGGATTTCCGCTCAGCCTTCTCAGATCGTCCCTGGTCGCTCATCCTTTCTATGCTTCAGAAAGGAGGACACCCAATGTCCGACTATGATCAAACACAACACAACCGCACTTATCCGCACAGCACACTTGACGAGAGCCGTAGCGGCCTCGGCCCCTTTGCGTTGCTCGTTGTCATTGCGATCCTCGGCCTTTTCGTGCTCATCGGCAGCCTCGGCGGCGGATCGACCCCTGTCCAGCATCCGGGTGGCGCAGGTGCCAACTCTGTCGCAGTGCCGGTTGATCCTGAACCGACCCCAACTGACGGCACAGCTGTCGTCGAATAACGACCACCACTCACGTAGACAACAAAGGCGGGCACTTCGTGGTGCCCGCCTTTGCCATGCGTTCCCCCTGCCTGCGAAAGGATGTTAAAATGCTGATCCTTGAATGCCCCTGCTGCGGCGTGCGTGGCGAAGAAACCGAATTTCACGGCGGTGGCGAGGCGCATATCAAACGTTTCGGCCCCGGCTCCTCGGATGAGGAATTTCAGGGCTACCTCTTCGCCAAGGAAAACCCCAAGGGCGTGCATTTTGAACGCTGGCGCCACAACAACGGCTGCGGCAAATGGTTTCTCGCGGCCCGCGATACCATGACGCTTGAGGTCTACGGCACATACTCCGCCCAGACCCATGAACCGCCTAAACATATCCGTGAGGCGATTACCGCAAAACGCCCCGGCTGGACATGGAGAGAGTTCTCATGATCCTTCTTCTTGGCAAAAATACTCAAATTCTCACCGCAGCCACAGGCACGAGGGTCTAACCCATGAGCACACGTCTGGCCACCGGCGGCCGCCTTCTCGACACGGGCCGCGCCGTCAATTTTACCTTTAACGGCAAACGCTTGCGCGGCCATGTCGGCGATACGCTGGCCTCGGCTCTACTCGCCAACGACCAGATGCTGGTGGGGCGCTCGTTCAAGTACCACCGCCCGCGCGGCATCGTGGCAAGTGGGGCCGAAGAACCCAACGCGCTTGTCGGCCTCGGCAGCGGCGCGCGGTTTGAGCCGAACCAGCGGGTCACCACGACCGAGCTGTTTGACGGGCTTTCGGCCAATAGCCAGAACCACTGGCCAAGCCTCGACTTCGACGTCGGCGCAATCAATGCGAAACTTGGCCGCTTCATGCCGGCGGGCTTTTATTACAAGATGTTCATCCATCCGCGCCCGTTCTGGAAGCATGTCTACGAGCCCTTCATCCGCCACGCTGCCGGCCTCGGCAAAGCGCCGAAAGACCGCGATGGCGACCGCTATGAGCATTTCTATGCCTTCACCGACGTGCTTGTGATCGGCGGTGGTGTGGCCGGGCTTCAATCCGCGCTCTGCGCCGCTCAATCCGGCGCCAAGGTGATGGTTCTGGAACAGACCGCCCATTGGGGCGGACGCGCGCCGGTCGATGGCGGCACTGTCGATGGCGCGCCGGTCGAGGCCTTCATCGACGGCATTATTGCAAAATTGCAAGACATGCCCAATGTCACCCTGCGCAACCGTTGCATGGGGGCAGGGGTCTATGATCACGGCTATGCGCTTGGTTATGAGCGGATCACCGATCACGCGCCCGACGTGGACGCGCCGCGCCACCGCCTCTGGCGCATTCGGGCCAGCCAGATCATCACCGCCACCGGCGCCATCGAGCGCCCGCTCAGCTTTGCCGGTAATGACATTCCCGGCGTCATGCTGGCGGCCGCGGTACGCGACTACGCGGTGAACTACGGCGTCTCGATTGGTGATCGCACGGTTGTCGTGACCAATAACGACGATGCCTATCGCACCGCGATCACGCTCAAAAATCTCGGCCTCGACATACCGGTGATCCTTGATGCCCGCGCCTCGGGCGGCGGGGCCTTGGCGGATGAGGCCCGCGCGCTTGGCATCCGGGTCGAGAACGGCAAGGCCATCGCCTCGGTCAAGGGCGGCAAGCGGGTCACCGGCGTGGCGATCTGCGCACAGGCCGGTGAAGGCGCGGTTCTCGAAGAAATCAACTGCGACGCGGTTGCCATGTCGGGCGGCTGGTCGCCGGTGGTTCACCTCTGGTCGCATTGCGGTGGCAAGCTGATCTGGGACGCCGAGCGCGCCCATTTCCGCCCCGACGCCAGCAAACCGCCGCTCGGCGCAACCGGCGAGGGGTTTGTGATCGTGGCGGGTGCTGCCAATGGCGCGGGCGATCTGGCCGCGACGCTGGCCGACGCCGACGCGGCGGGCAGGGCGGCGGCCACGGCCAGCGGACACAAGCCGAAGAACGTCGCTGCGCCGCAAGGCTCGGCGAGCGATGAGGCGCCGCTTTTGCCGGTCTGGCTCATGCCGCAGGGCGCGGGCATCAATCTGCGGATGAAATCCTGGCTGGATTATCAGAACGACGTCAAGGTGTCGGACGTGCAACTTGCCGCGCGCGAAGGCTTTGAGAGCGTCGAGCATGCCAAACGCTACACCACCCTCGGCATGGCGACGGATCAGGGCAAGTTGAGCAATATCAACGGTCTGGCCATTCTCTCGGACGCGCTTAACCAGCCGATCCCGCAGACCGGCACAACCACCTTCCGCCCGCCCTACACGCCAATTTCGCTGGCGGCCATCGGGGGTGAGGCGCGCGGCGAGATATTCCAGCCGCTGCGCAAGACCCCGATCCATGGCTGGCACGAAGAGAACGGCGCGCATTTTGAGCCGGTCGGTCAATGGCGGCGTCCCTACTGCTATCCACGCGGCGAGGAAAGCCACCGCGACGCGGTCAGCCGCGAGATCAACCAGACCCGTGGTGCGCTTGGCCTTCTCGATGCCTCGACCCTTGGCAAGATCATCGTTAAGGGCCCGGATGCGGGCAAGTTTCTCGACATGCTTTACACCAATATGATGAGCACCCTGAAACCGGGCCGCTGTCGCTATGGCTTGATGTGCAACGAAAACGGCTTTTTGATGGATGACGGCGTGGTCGCGCGGATCGACGAGGATACCTTCCTGTGCCACACCACCACCGGCGGCGCCGAGGCAATCCATGGTCATATGGAGGACTGGCTGCAATGCGAATGGTGGGATTGGAAGGTCTATACCGCCAATGTCACAGAGCAATACGCGCAAATCGCCGTGGTTGGCCCCAAGGCCCGCGCGGTTCTTGAAAAGCTGACCGAGGATGACCTGAGCGCTGAGGGCCTTAGCTTCATGGGCTGGAAGGATCTGACGCTTGCGGGCATGCCTGCGCGCGCTTACCGGATCTCATTTTCGGGCGAGCTGAGTTATGAAATTGCCGTGCCTGCAAGCTATGGCCGCGCGCTTTGGGATGCTTTGCTTGAGGCGGGCGGCGAATTTGACGTGATGCCCTATGGCACCGAAGGGCTGCATGTGATGCGCGCCGAAAAGGGCTTTATCATGATCGGCGATGAGACCGACGGCACGGTGATCCCGCAGGATCTCAACATGCAATGGGCGATTTCCAAGAAGAAAGACGACTATCTTGGCAAACGTGCCCAGGAACGCAGCCATATGGCCGATCCGAAACGCTGGAAGCTGGTCGGGCTTGAGACGCTCGATGGTTCGGTCCTGCCCGATGGCGCCTATGCCACGGCGGCGGGCCATAATGCCAATGGTCAGCGTGAAACCCAAGGGCGCGTCACCTCGACCTATTATTCGCCGACCCTCGGGCGCGGGATTGCCATGGGCCTTGTGCTTAACGGGCCGGATAGGATGGGCGATGTGATCGAGATTCCAAAGGTGGATGGCGGGATCGTCAAGGCGCGAATTGTCGATCCGATCTTTTTCGACAAGGACGGGGAAAAGCAAAATGTCTAACGCAATCAGCGCACTGGCCGGGGCCAGCTATGATGGCTTTGCCCGGATCGAGGATCAGGGCCTGCACGGGATGATCACCCTGCGCGGGGATCTGGCCAGCAAAGAGGTCAAGGCGGCCGTCAAGGCGGCCACCGGGCTGGCCGTGCCCGACCAGCGTCAGGCGCTCAGCGGGAGTGACACCGCCGCGCTCTGGATGTCGCCGGATGAATTGCTGTTGATGTGCCCTTATGGCGATGTGGCGGCTACGCTTGCAAAGATCGAAGAAGCCCTTGCCGGTCAGCATTTCCTGGCCGTCAACGTCTCTGACGCGCGCACCTTCCTGCGCATCAGCGGTGCGGGTGCACGCGAGGTTTTGGCCAAGCTTTGCCCGGTTGACCTCTCGCCAGAGGCCTTTACTCCCGGCATGTTCCGCCGCACCCGCATGGCGCAGGTGCCTGCCGCCTTCTGGCTTGACGAGGCGGGGGCGTTTCATCTGATCTGTTTCCGCTCGGTTGCGGATTACGCCTTCAACCTGTTGAAAACCTCGGCAAAACCCGGCGGCGAAGTGGGCTATTTCGCCTGATCCCGCCAAACCCGACAGAAAAACTCCGCCAAGCGGGGTTGACCTTTGCGGGATCAGGCCACCATGTATGGGGCATCTGATTTGAACGCACAGAACAGGGGGATAACCCAATGGCTTTTGAACTTCCCGATCTTCCTTATGCCCACGACGCGCTTGCCGCGCATGGCATGTCCGCCGAAACGCTCGAGTATCACCACGACCTGCACCACAAGGCCTATGTCGATAATGGCAACAAGCTTATCGCGGGCACCGAGTGGGACGGCAAGTCGCTTGAGGCGATCATCAAGGGCACCTATGACAAGACCGCCGTGGCGCAAAACGGCATCTTCAACAACATCAGCCAGCTCTGGAACCACAACCAGTTCTGGGAAATGATGAGCCCCAAGAAAACCGGCATGCCGGGTGAGCTTCAAAAAGCCATCACCGACAGCTTTGGCTCGGTTGACGAGTTCAAATCGCAGTTTTCCGCCGCTGGCGCAGGGCAGTTCGGCTCTGGCTGGGCCTGGCTTGTCAAGGATAGCGACGGCTCGCTGAAGGTCACCAAGACCGAGAATGGCGTCAACCCGGTCTGCTTTGGCCAGACCGCGCTTTTGGGCTGTGATGTGTGGGAGCATTCCTATTACATCGACTTCCGCAACAAGCGCCCGGCGTATCTTACCAACTTCCTCGACAATCTGGTGAACTGGGAAAACGTCGCCTCGCGGATGTAACCTAAGCGATATCAGGGCGCGTTCGCCCCTGAGAATTGCCCCGCTGGCGCGTCGTCAGCGGGGCTTTTTCGTGCCTTGGCGCAAATTTGGCGCGTATTGCCTTGCCTTGCCCCGCCGGATCAGGCAGCAGGTTGAGAGACATCAAAACCCATAGGACACCCCATGCGCGAGGCGACAAAAGGGATCATTGCGATGGTCGCCACCTGCACGATCTGGGGGCTGTCGGGGATTTATTACAAGCTGCTGGAGCATATCCCGCCGATTGAAATTCTCGCGCATCGCACGCTTTGGTCCTGTGTTTTCTTTGCGCTGATCCTCTTGGTGCAGGGGCGGATTTCTGTTTTGGGTCAAACGGTTCGGAACCGCCGTTCGGTTCTTCTGATCGGTTTTGCGGCGCTGATGATCTCGACCAACTGGTTCGTGTTCATCACCTCGATTCAGGTGGGCCGTGCGGTCGAGGCCTCCTTGGGCTATTACATCTTCCCGCTGGTGGCGGTGCTTTTGGGCGCGATTGCCTTTGGCGAACGCCTAGGACGGGCGCAGATGGTTGCGGTGGCCTTGGCGGTGTCGGCGGTGGTGACGCTGACGGTGGGCCTTGGCGTGGCGCCCTGGATCGCGCTTATTCTGGCCTCATCCTTTGGGCTTTACGGCCTTGTAAAAAAGGGGCTTTCGGTTGGCCCCGTGGTGTCGGTCACCGCCGAGGTCATGCTTTTGTCACCGATTGCCCTGGCGGTTTTGTGGTGGTTTCATTCCGACGGGCATGGCGCCTTTGGCACGTCCTTTCGCGACAGCGCGCTGCTGGCGTTTTCCGGGCCGCTGACCGCCACGCCGCTGATCATGTTCAGCTATGCCACCAAGCGCATCCGGCTGGCGACCGTCGGCCTTGTGCAATACCTCAACCCGAGCCTGCAATTTCTTGTGGCCACGCTGCTCTTTCGCGAAGCGTTCAGCTTTTGGCACGCGATTGCCTTTGCGATGATCTGGACCGCGCTCGCGATCTATACCATCGCCTCTTTGCGTGAGGACAAGGCGACGCGCAGAGCAATCATCAAATCCTGAACACTATCAACGGCTTGCATGAAGTCCTTAAGGGATTCATCGGCAAAGCCCTGGTCCACGACGTGATCCATCAATTGCATAAGGGGCGCCCAGTACCCTTCGGTATTCAATAGAAAAATCGGCTTTGCATGCAGGCCGATCTGGCGCCAAGTGAGAACCTCGAAAAACTCATCCAGCGATCCGGCGCCACCGGGCAAAACCACGATGGCGTCCGAGTTCATATACATGACCTTCTTGCGCTCGTGCATGGTTTCGGTGACCACGAGATGGGTCAGGTCTGTCTTGCCGACCTCAAGACTCATCAAATGCACCGGGATCACGCCAAAGGTGTCGCCCCCCGCGTTCTGCGCTGCGCGCGCGGTGGCCCCCATCAGCCCGACATCGCCTGCGCCATAGACAAGCCGCCAGCCGTTTTGCGCCAACATCTCGCCGACGGCGGTGGCGTCTTCGCTATATCGTGGGTTTTTGCCAGGACGTGCGCCGCAAAAGACACAGACGGACAGGACTGTCATGAAATCACCCCAGGCTAGGAAATGGTTGCTTTGACCCGTGATAGCCTTGTTGCTATTCTGCGGCAACCGTGCACTGTGCTGGGGACGGGGCGGAAGGAAAAACATGAGCAAATTGGCCGGTTTACGAACAGGTCCTGCGCTTGCGGCTGCGGGGGCCGCTGTCGTTGGGGTCGCCGGGCTGGCGATGTATCTCGGCGGCCTGTTTGATCCCGCAACAGCACCCGCACCAAGGCCAGCCGTCGAGGCGCAGCCCGAGCCGGTTGCGCAACCGCCCGCCAAGACCGAACCGTCAGGCGAGCCCGACGTGGCAGAGGCCCCGGTCGCGCCCGCGATGCCCGATCCGCCGTCAATCGACACCTTCCGGCTTGACCCGGACGGACAGATGC
>Ga0209345_10001184_pt1 | contig 31759 bp, 34 predicted proteins | sample Cruoilmetagenom7_FD_187294 | JGI IMG/M metagenome (GOLD analysis project Ga0209345, IMG submission 187294) | Oil polluted marine microbial communities from Coal Oil Point, Santa Barbara, California, USA - Sample 7 (SPAdes) (version 2) | ecosystem: Environmental > Aquatic > Marine > Oil seeps ...
ATTAAATTCTGTCTTACTTTTTACAGGACTTTTTGCACTATCGGGTGCAGTTACAAATCAGTTAGCTATCCATATGTTATTTGAGAAGGTTCCTCTTCTTTATGGTTCTGGAGTTATTCCTGCTCGCTTTGAAGCTTTTAAAGAGGCTATAAAAAATTTAATGATGAATGAATTTTTTACAAGGGAGCAGTTAGAAAGCTTTTTTGAGAGTGAAGAGAAAAAAATCAACCTTGAACCTATCATAGAAGAAACTAATTTTGCACCTGCCTTTGATGCTCTTAGTAAAACTGTAATGGAGTCATCTTTTGGTGGAATGCTTGGAATGTTTGGGGGTGAAGCAGCCTTAGATGGACTTCGTGAGCCATTCTCACTTAAGATGAAATCTGCAGTTATTTCTATTGTAAACTCTGAAGATTTTAATTTGACTTTGCAAAGCCATATGCAAAACTCATCTCTAAATGATGATATGTTAGAGTCAATTGAGAATGTTATTGATGCAAGGTTAGATGAACTAACTCCTCAAATGGTTAAAGAGATAGTTCAAAAACTAATAGATGAACATCTTCAGTGGTTAGTTGTCTGGGGTGGTGTTTTTGGTGGTCTCATAGGACTTATTAGCTCTTTTATGCTCTAGTTCTATATCTATCATTTTAAGCTTATCATCTAAAGGATAAGCTTTTCTAGCCTCTTTTATCTCTCTGATTGTTTGTTCTAAATCTAGGTTTTGTGAATTCAAGTCCAAGTTTCCAAATTTTTCATGCAAGATGGTTAAGCTTGAAGTATCTTTGTGTTTTATCGACTTAATCTCTAACTCCAAGCTATTATCTTCTTCTGCAATATACAAAGAAGATATAAATAAAAGACCTAAAAGAAGTGATAAAAAAAGAAAAGTTTTCATCTATTTTACTTCAACAACCACATCAGCTATTTCTATGACATCCCCAGAAATAATCTTTGCTCTTTTTCTAAGTTCAACTTCACCATTTCTATTTACATAACCCTCAGCTATTAAATGTTTCGCCTGAGCTCCACTATCTACAAGGTCTAATACCTTTAAGAGTTTAAACAATTCTATATAATCATCTTTTAATTCATATTTCATTTTTTACCTTTATATTTAAGAATAATATCAAAGAAACATTTAAATTACCTAGTGCTATAATGAATATTATGAATGTAGGATTAAACACTTTATACGATATTGGTTCAAATTATGCAGTAAAACTCAATGAAAAAGAGATGCTTGTATATGAAAAAGATGAAACTGGTAAATCTAAAAATCCACATGCCAAAAAACTAAAAGAAGATGAAGAAAAAAAAGCAGAAGAAACTTCTAAAGAATCTACATCAGAAGAGTTAAGCCCTGATGAAGAGCGATTAGTTAAAGAACTACAAGCAAGAGATAGCGAAGTTAAAGCTCACGAAGCTGCACATCAAGCTGCTGGCGGTGGGATGACTGGAGCAGCATCATATACTTACCAACAAGGTCCTGATGGCAAGATGTATGCTATTGGTGGTGAGGTATCTATCTCTATGAGTAGTGGTTCTACTCCTCAAGAAACAATAGCAAACGCAAGACAAATCGCGGCGGCTGCCATGGCAGCAGGAGATCCTAGTCCACAAGACTATGCAGTAGCTTCAAGTGCTAGAGTTATGGAGATGAAAGCTCAACAACAACTCTCAAAGCAACAACAAGAAGAAGTCTTAGGTAAAGAAGCTTATGATTCTCAAAATAAAAACTCAGTAAACGATAATCAGCCTCTAGATATTTCAGCCTAATCATTAAAACAATATAATAAAAAATAATATATACTTTGTGATATACTTTTGTAAATTTAAAGTTTTATACAAGGAATTCTAATGAAAAAACTAGTTTTAATAATCTGTTTAATGTTCAGCATAAATATATCTGCATCTCTTATTGATGATGCCAATAAACAATATAAAAAGAGAAATTATAAACAAGCTCATAAGTTATTTACAGAAGCATGTAATGGTAGAGATGCTATTGCTTGCTACAAGTTAGGAGATTTATATGCAAATGGTAGAGGAGTAAAAAAAGACTCTAAAAAATCTATCGAATACTATTCTAAATCTTGTAACAATCATTTTACTAAAGGATGTTTAACTTTAGGAGACTTATATACAAAAGGCAATGGCGTAAAAAAAGATTTTAGAGAAGCTAGACAATACTACACAAAAGCATGCAGAGATAAAGATGCCGAAGCCTGCCTAAATCTCGGAATTCTCTACTCAAATGGACAAGGCGTTAGACAAAACAAAAGCACTGCCAAAGAGTTCTTTGGAAAAGCTTGTGATAATGGTCACGAAGATGGATGTAAAAAATACAAAGTATTAAATGAAGCTGGCATAAAATAAATTATTTTATGCTTCTTGATTTAAAATAGAAAATCCCAAATCAGACATAGCCTTATCTACCATCTCTATAGCTGCCTGCATAGTTTTTTGTGAGATTTCTGGAAGTTCACCACCCCACATCTCTTCAGCCTGCTTAAATCCTTGAAGCATACCTTCTTTACCGGCACGTAATCTTTCTTCATCACCACCAGCTCCGCTAATTACAAAGTTTGCAATTCTCTCAGAAGTTTGCTTTATTCCAAAAATTCCATCTTCACTAACTAACTCAGCAGCTTCTGATTGTGAAAGTTCAGCTATAGGCTTACCTTCGTAACCAATATCACTTAAAAAGCTTTGAAAACCTTCATAAATACTAGCAAAATCATCTTTTGGATTTGAAATATTTGCTTGAACTGTTGTAGATTTAAGCATCATATCATTAGCATTTTGAGTAATCTGTGCTCTTAATTCTGCTGCTTCATCATTAGAAATCTTCTCTGTAAAATTTGTCTTAACTTTAGGCTCTGTAATATTGGCATGTGCCTTTGCAGTCTCACTTGAGTTAAGATACCCATTTGACGAAATATTCATAATAAATCCTTTAATTTATAATTTAACTACACCATTTCTAAGGAGTAATTCTAACAACTATAGCATCGGCAATTCTATATATTTCTTTAAATTTATAAATTAATTGATATTATGCAAAAATTGAGGTATAATGCACTCGATGAAAGATGAGGCTCGAGTTCATCTTTAGTGTGTAATTTTGTAATTTTGCTCAATTGTGACCTAAAGACTCTCCAAATTTCGACTCCACTTCTAGAAGTGAAATTTTTATACAAAAGGTATTGCAATGGCAGAATTAGTAGACGGTTCAGTTAAATGGTTTAACGAAGAAAAAGGTTATGGTTTTATTCAACAAGACAATGGTGGAAAGGATGTATTCGTACATTTCCGTCAAGTTAACAACCCAGGACACGGTCGTGTTTCTTTAGCTGAAGGTCAAAAAGTTACTTTCGAAATCGGCGAAGGTCAAAAAGGCCCTCAAGCTGAAAACGTAACTCCTCTTTAGGTTTTACACACTTTACAGGCTCTAGCCTGTAAATACTACAAATCAACAAATCCTCACAAATAAATTTCCAAAGCTCACTTTAAACTTTATCACAAATTTTATATATTATTTGTCTCTTAATAATTATCGAAGATTAGCTTTAGTACTATTATAAAAACAAATACTCTCAGAATGGGGATAAAATGAAAAATGTATCTATTAAAATTCAAATTATAGGACTTGTTGCAGCTTCCTTAGTTGCCTTATCAATTATTCTTACTATTGCTTCTGTTGGAAAAAGTAAAGATGCTTTAATGGAGAAAAGTTACGATGCTTTAAAAACTGTAAATAACATAAAGAAGAAACAAATCCAACAACTAGTGCACTTTAGATTAGCCGATTTAAAAGTATTAGCACACGGACAAGACACAAGACACTTTACTAATGAACTAAGATCTATCTACACAGAACTAGAAGTTAAAGCAACTGATAAATTTCCAGTAGAGAATAGCTTTACAAAAGATATCATAAATAAGTATGATAAATTTTATCAAGAGTATGTTAAAGCTTATGGATACTATGATGTTTTTATCATATCTGCGGAAGAAGGTCATGTAATGTACTCTCAAGCACGAGAGTCTGACTTTGGAGCAAGCCTGTTATCTGATTCATTAAAAGACTCTGGTCTTGCTAAGCTTTGGAAAAAAGTAAAAACAACTAAAAAATCTCAGATTGCAGATATGGCACCTTATGCGCCATCTGCTGGAGCTCCTGCTCTATTTATGGGTGCTCCTGTTTTTGATGAAAGTGGGAAAATGACATCAGTTGTTGCAATTCAAATATCTGATAGAGCGATTAATAAAATCATGCAATTTAGAGATGGTTTTGGGGATTCACAAGAAGACTATCTTGTTGGTCAAGATAAGCTAATGAGAAGTGATAGTTTCTTAGACCCAAAAGGTCACTCTTTAGTAGCATCATTTGCAAACCCAACTACAGGAAATGTTGATACTGAGGCTAGTAGAAATGCCTTAGCTGGAAAAACAGATACTCAAATTGTAATTGATTATAATGGAAATCCTGTTTTATCTTCATATTCACCGATTAAAATAGGTGATGATATAACATGGGCTATCTTATCTGAAATAGATGAAGCAGAAGTTCTAATTACACCAAATACTATTAGAAATACTTTAGTTACAGAAGCAATCATTATTCTAATTATTGTTATTGTTATTGCATTTTTCATTATATCAGCAAGTGTAATTAAACCACTAGATAAATTCAAAGCTAAAATACTTGAAATATCAAATAACAATGACTTAACTCAAAGGGTAAATACAGATGCACCTCAAGAGATTAAAGATATGGGACATAGTTTCAACACTTTAATAGATTCTCTACAAGAGTTAATTACAACTTCTAAACAGTCATCAAATGAAAATGCTTCTATATCTCATGAGCTATCTACAACAGCTCTAAGTGTAGGAAATAATGTTGAAGATTCAGTTGTAAGGATACAAGGGGCGACTGCACAGGCTAAAGATATTCAAGCTGAGATTGTACTTGCTATTGAAGATGCTAAAGAGTCTAAAGAAGATATCATAAAAGCAAATACTAATTTAGAAACAGCGAGAGATGATGTAATCACTTTAACATCTAAAGTTCAAGGTACAGCCGAGGTTGAAGCAGAACTTGCTCAAAATATGGAAACATTATCTAAAGATGCAAGTGAAGTAAAAACTATTTTAACTGTAATTTCAGATATTGCAGACCAAACTAATCTACTTGCATTAAATGCAGCTATTGAAGCAGCACGTGCAGGCGAGCATGGTCGTGGTTTTGCTGTTGTTGCAGATGAAGTTAGAAAACTAGCTGAGAGAACACAAAAATCACTTGCAGAGATAAATGCAACTATCAACGTTGTAGTTCAGTCAATAAATGATGCTTCTACTCAAATGAGTTCAAATTCTGATGAGATTCAAGAATTAGCAAATATTGCACAAAATGTTGAAGATAGAATTAACTCAACTGTTGAAATTGTAAATGAGGCAGTTAAAGTTAGTGATAAAACCGTAAAAGACTTTGAAGACACAGGTAAAAATGTAGAGATAATTGTACAACAAGGTGACGAGATAAATGCTCTTTCTGGAACTAATGCAAGAAGTGTTGAAGAGATAGCAGCAGCAGCTGAACATCTAAATACACTGACTGATGAGTTAAACGGTAAACTTGAACTTTTCCACACCTAAAAAAGTCATCCTAATAGGTGCCTCAAAAAGAGGCCCTATCAAATAATAAAAAACATATATTCACTCATTAATTAAAATACTCTGCTCTAATTTAAGTTTATTTATACTAATATCACATCATTAAAAGGATTGAAGTATGAGTATTAAAGTAAAGTTTTCGTTATCATTTTTAATGATTGGCTTATTAGTAGCTGGTTTGACAATTTTTGTTATCAGTGGAATAAATAAATCTTCTGATGGATTTACAAGTTACAGAGAGATGGCAAAAGACAGTGTTTTAGCTGGTCGTGTTCAAGCTAATATGCTAATGGTGAGAATGAATGTTAAGGATTATCTTAAAACACCAATTCAAAAAGAGATAGATGAATTTGAAGGGTACTATAAAAAAACAGATGGTTTTGTACAAGAAGCATTAAAAGAGATTCAAAAACCTTCAAGAGCTCCAATGGTAAAAGAGATAGCAGATAAACTTAAGATTTATTATACAAGTTTTTATGAAGTAGTAGAATTCTATAAGCAACGAAACGATATTGTTAATAATAACCTTGATATTAATGGTAAAAAAATCGAGCAGCTTTTATCTGCTGTTATGCATAGTGCAAAAAAAGACAAAGACATGCAGGCTTCTCTAAGTGCGGGAGAAAGTATTCGATCTCTCTTACTAGCAAGACTCTATACTGCTAAATATTTAGCATCAAACAATATGGCTCATGCACAAAGAGTTGACAAAGAGTTCAGTGACTTGCAAAAGGATTTAAAAATCCTAAGAAAAGAGATTCAAAATCCAACTAGAAGAAAACAGTTAGCACAATCCGTTACTCTAATAGATACTTACAGAAATGGTGTGAAAAATATCATTACTATTATTAAAGACAGAAATGTAATCATAAATAATAAGTTAAATAAAATTGGTCCACACATCGCTAAATTATCTGAAGATGTAAAATTATCTATCAAAGAGGATCAAGATACAATAGGTCCAATTGTCGCAAGTGGAAATGAACAAATACAACACACTTCAATTATTGTAGGTAGTCTAATAACATTATTTATTGTCTTTTTAAGTGTTTATCTTGTTGCTAATGCTTTAATTAAACCTTTAGGTTTATTAGAAAACTTAACAAAAGACTTATCAGAAGGCGATGGAGACTTAACAAAACGATTGGATGTTAATGGTAAAGATGAAATAGCTGTAGTATCTAACTATATAAATTTATTCATAGAAAAAGTTCAATCAACTATAGGCTCAGTAAAACAAACAAGCCATGAAAATGCCTCTATATCTCATGAGTTATCTACAACAGCTCTAAGTGTAGGAAATAATGTTGAAGATTCAGTTGTTAAAATACAAGAGTCAACTTCAAAAGCTAAAGATATTCAAGCTGAGATTGTACTTGCTATTGCAGATGCTCAAGAATCTAAAGAAGATATCATAAAAGCAAATGATAATTTAGAAACAGCGAGAGATGATATAATCGTCTTAACATCTAAAGTTCAAGGTACTGCCGAAGTTGAAGCAGAACTTGCTCAAAATATGGAAACATTATCTAAAGATGCAAGTGAAGTAAAAACAATCTTAACTGTAATTTCTGATATTGCAGACCAAACAAATCTACTTGCATTAAATGCAGCTATTGAAGCAGCACGTGCTGGTGAACATGGTCGTGGTTTTGCTGTTGTTGCAGATGAAGTTAGAAAACTAGCTGAGAGAACACAAAAATCACTTGCAGAGATAAATGCAACTATCAATGTTGTTGTTCAGTCAATAAATGATGCTTCTACTCAAATGAGTTCAAATTCTGATGAGATTCAAGAACTAGCAAGTATTGCACAAAATGTTGAAGACAGAATCAACTCAACTGTTGAAATTGTAAATGAAGCAGTGAAAGTTAGTGATAAGACTGTAAAGGATTTTGAAGATACAGGTAAAAATGTAGAGATAATTGTACAACAAGGTGACGAAATAAATACCCTTTCTGGAACTAATGCAAGAAGTGTTGAAGAGATAGCAGCAGCAGCTGAACATCTAAATACACTCACTGATGAGTTAAACGGTAAACTTGAGCTTTTCCGTACCTAAGAAAGTTGTCCTAATAGGTGCCTCAACAGGTGGCCCTGGTCAAATTCAAAAAATCATAGACTCACTTCCTATACTGAGTAATACAAGTATTGTTATTGCTCAACATATGGTAGATGGTTTTATAAATAGCTTTACAAAAAGGTTACAAGTCAATAGCGATAATTCAGTAAAATTAATCCAAGACAAACAAACTTTTGAGAAATCAACTGTATATATTGCTCAAGGTGAAGCTAAAATAAATAAAAAAACTTCTTCTTTTGAATTTTCATATAAACCAGCAACAAAAGAATCCTTTAATCCTGATATCAACGTTTTGTTTAACTCATTTTTACCACTAGCTAAAGATGTAAATATTTTAAATGTAATCTTAACTGGTATTGGTGATGATGGTGTTGAGTCTTGTAAATATTTAAGTGAACATGGTGCTAGGTGTGTAACAGAAAGTAAGCAAAGTGCAATTGTTGATGGTATGCCAAATCGGGCAAGATCATCAATTGAAAACATAGAAGTACATGACATAAAAGAAATTGTAAATATAATAAGTGAGTTTTGTGAATAATGTTTAATTTTTTTAAAAAGAAAGAGACTGTTGTTGAGGATACTAAGCGAGTTGTTGTAAGAGACTATAATGATGTTGGAGAGATTGCAGATTATTTCCATGGTGTAACTGGGATTAACTTTGATACTCAAATGAGCATCTTAAAGAGTAAAGTCACATCATTTTGCAGACAAAGAGATATTCACTCGTTCAGCGAACTACTTAAAACTATTAAAATAAATCAAGAGTTAAAACAAGAACTAATAGATTACTTAACAACAAATGAAACATTTTTTTATAGAGAATTTAAACAGATTGAAGAATTAGTAGAGCTTGTGAAAAAGTCTCATTCAAATGTAAAAATATTATGTGCCCCATCTGCGACAGGAGAAGAGCCATATTCTATTGCCATAGCTTTACTAGAATCTGGTGTTTCTGCTTCAAGTTTTCACATATTAGGTATTGACATTAACTCTGATGCAATCTCGAAAGCTCAAAAAGCAGTATATGGGGAAAGAAACCTTAGGAATCTTACACCACAAGTTATTTCTAAATATTTTTCTTTAGAAAATTCTAAATATGTTTTAAAACAAGAAGTAAAATCACTTGTCTCATTTAGCATTGAAAATCTTTTTGATGAATCATTTAAAAATATTGGAAAATTTGATTTCATTTTTTCTAGAAATATGCTTATATATTTTAATAAAGAAACAAAATTAAAAGCAAAAAGTATTTTAGAATCGCTAAGAAAAACAAATGATAATGATGTTTTTTTTGGTCACGCTGATTTCTTTTAAAAACTTAAAATATGTTACAATAATCTTAACTTAATCATCTAAGGAATTTTACTATGGAACATAAACTTTTTTACCCAAATGAAAAGATATCATCAAATGCTGCTGTTAAAAGTATGGATGAATATAATCAGCTACAAAACTTTGCTAAAAATGATTATGAAGGTTTTTGGGACAAGTTTGCCAAGGAAAAAATCACCTGGAAAAAACCTTATACAAAAGTTCTAGACGATTCTAACATGCCTTTTGCAAAATGGTTTGAAGGTGGAGAACTAAATGTAAGTGAACAATGTATAGACCGTCATTTAGCCCAAAATGGAGATAAAACTGCCATTTTATTTGAAGGTGAATTGGGTGATATACAAAAAATATCTTACAATGAACTCTCAGTGCATGTAAACAAAACTGCAAACCTTTTAAGAGAGCGTTATGAAATCAAAAAAGGTGACCGTGTAGTAATTTATATGCCAATGATTCCAGAAGCTGCCTATATGATGTTGGCATGTGCAAGAATTGGTGCTATTCACTCTATAGTGTTTGGTGGTTTTTCTTCTGATGCGATTCGTGATCGTGTAATAGATGCAGATGCAAAACTTATCATTACTGCTGATGGAGCTTATCGTCGGGGAAAACCATACCTTTTAAAACCTACAGTTGATGAGGCGATTGCAAAAGGTGGATGTAATTGCGCTAAAAAAGTTCTAATCGTTAGAAGAAATAATGAAGAGATTAATATTGTTGAGGGTCGTGATGAGATATACAATGATTTAATCGATGATATGAGTGATGTATGTGAAGCAGAACCAATGGCAAGCGAAGACCCACTTTTCTTACTTTATACATCAGGAAGTACAGGTAAACCAAAGGGTGTTCAACATAATCAAGCAGGTTATATTCTTTGGGCTCAAATGACTATGGAATGGGTTTTTGACATAAAACATACAGATATATACTGGTGTACAGCTGATGTTGGATGGATTACAGGACATACTTATATAGTTTATGGTCCACTGGCATGTGGAGCTACTACTGTTATGTATGAGGGTGTTCCAATTCATCCAGATGCTGGACGTTGGTGGAAAATGATTGAAGAACTTAAAGTAACACAGTTTTATACAGCACCAACAGCTATTAGAATGTTACACAAAGTTGGTACAGATGAACCAGATAAGTATGATTTGAGTTCATTAAGAGTCCTTGGAACTGTTGGAGAGCCAATTAATCCAGAAGCATGGGATTGGTACCACAATAAAGTTGGTGGTGGAGATTGTCCTATTGTTGATACATGGTGGCAAACTGAGACTGGTGGTCATATGATATCTCCACTTCCAGGTGCAACTCCTATTCAAGCTGGATGTGCAACACTTCCAGTTCCTGGAATTATGGCTGAAGTTATAGATGAAGATGGAAACCCTACTCCTGTCGGAGAAAAAGGTCTTTTATGTATCACTAAACCTTGGCCTGCAATGATTAGAAATGTATGGGGTGACCCGGATAGATTTAAAAAAGCATATTTTGGTGATTGTAAAAAAGATGGCAAACCTGTTTACTTCTCAGGCGATGGTGCTATGGTCGATGAGAAAGGCTATATAACTATCACAGGTAGAACTGATGATGTTATGAATGTATCTGGTCACCGTATAGGAAGTGCTGAAGTTGAAGCAAGTATTGGAAATGCAGAGTTTGTTGCAGAATCTGCTGTTGTTAGTGAGCCCCATGATATTAAAGGTGAATCTCTTTGTGCCTTTGTTATCTTAAACCTTAGCGAACATGCTGGATTTGATGAGATGTCCAAAGAGATAAATAATATTATCAAAAATGAAGTTGGTGCATTTGCTAAATGTGACCGTTTTATATTTGTTCCAGGTCTTCCAAAAACTCGTTCTGGAAAAATTATGCGTCGTATTCTTCGTCTTATTTCGGTTGGGGAAGAGATTACTCAAGATATCTCAACACTTGAAGACCCAAGTGTAGTTCAAGCTATCATCCAAGCAACAAAAGAGCAATGCTAAATCCTGAGGAGTTGATGAGAAGCAGATATGACGCTTTTGTAAATGAAGATTGGGAATATATCAGCTGTACTTCCACATGCCAGAGTTTAGAGGATTTAAAAGATTCTCCATCTATTGATTGGCTTAAACTAGATGTCTTAGATTCATATGAAAATATTGTTGAGTTTAAGGCTTATTATCGTGAGAATAAAGCTATAAGAGTATTACATGAAAAAAGTACTTTTGTTCAAGAAGATGGCATGTGGAAATATCAAGGGGGAGAGTTGTTTAACTCAAAAATTGAGCGAAATGAAAGTTGTCCTTGTGGAAGTGGTAAAAAGTTTAAAAAGTGTTGTACTTAGTATATAATACTTTCGCACATGCCAGTTTTTGAATAATCATATAAATATTCTTTCATAATCTCATCATATTTTTTAAAATCATATTTTTCATCTGTTATAAAATCAAAAACTTTTAAGTGTCTTTTATTTTTTAGAGTTGTTTGTATGCATACCCCAGCATAGGTGATAAGTTCATCATTTTCTAATATCCCTATCATCTTATATTCCATATATCTCATATCATAAATCAAGTCTTCAAACTCTTTATATGATAAGCCTATACGAAGCTGTTTAACAACTTCATATACAGTATAAAGCTCTTTCAAATCTAATTCTCTAATTTGCATAAAATTTCCAGATACAACTCACCCTAAAGTGATTCCAACTCTTCAAAAAGTTCTTTTGCCATAATCTCATAATTTCTTTTATGACTTAATAGCTTTTCCTGTCCGGCATGACCCATTTTAGCTATCTCTTCTTCTGTCATTGCTATTATCTCTTCTATTTTTTCAACCATAGAATCTTCTTCAAACTTACAAAACAATGCATCCTCATCGCTAAAGAGAGTACGATTTTTTTCATTATCTGTAAGAAGTGCAGGAATAGCACATGTATAATAATCCATTATCTTAGCTGGAACAGTAGTGTTATATATGGACTTAGATGGTAGTAGTGCTATACCTATATCACAATCATCAACCTGCTTCATCAACAAATTTAAATTCTCAGCTTGCACAATCGTAACTTTTTCAGAGATAGTCGGATATCTTCCCATAACCACTTTTGCAAAGTCTGAATTAAATGTTGATATGTTTAAATGCCAGTTATCTGATTTAACTTTTGTAAAAGCTACTAATACATCTTCAAACTGACGAAGAGAATCGAGAGTACCAACATAGATAAAGTGACGCTCCTTTCCATCAGATTCTCTATGAGGTGTAATTCTAGCTGGATCTAAACCTGCTGGAAGAGGAAAACTTTTAACCCCACTGTTTGCAAAAAATTCATTTTCAAGGTTTTTAGATGTAGGCATAAATATGTCACACATCTTTATCAACTTATCTTGTTTATGTTTTCTGTAAAATGTACCTATAGTTTTAAAAATACTACTTTTATTTTCAGCTTTTCTTGTCTCTTCCGCTATTTCAGTTTTAGCATAAGATGCTCTGAAACCAACTTTATAGTTATACTTCTCTTTATTATTTTGTACATCGCTTAAAACACTAATCATATTTCGCACAAATACAAAATCAAAAGATGCAAGATTAACATCTTTTGCATCTAGGTAACGGCATATCTCCTGTTTATACTGTTCAGGTATTACATAGTCAGTACCTTTAGCCTGAAAACTATTTTTGTATTTTGTAAAATACACAATATAAACATCACAATAATTTTTCAAATAACCATTAAATAAAGGACCGATAGTTCCATGATCTGTGTACTCTTCTTGGTCTGTTATGTAAAGAAGTTTTTTACGTTTTTCACTCATTATACACTCTCCTCTTCAGTAATTTCATCTTCTACTAATTCATCATTAAATAGTTTTTCATCAAAGTTTAACCCAAGGTGTTCACAAATAACCTCTACATCACGAACTGCATTACCTAAACAAGATGTAGCTCCAGGAGATGGTGTCATATTAAAAATAATACCCTCACCAGTATCTATAGATGCCTCACCAAGCATAAGCTTTTTATTTATCTTATCTAAAATCTGAGGTCTAACTCCACCAAATCCTTTTGCATAAGATATATCATCTTCACTAAGTGATGGCACAATCTTTTTAGCATCTTGGATAAATAGCTTTTTATTTAGGTACGGTACTTCAAACATAAAGTTCTTAAGTACATAGTTACGAATATCTGAATCTTTAAATAAATCATAAAATATTCTCATTACTACAAAATCAAGACGCAAAGTTTTGAAAAAATCTAAGTATGTACCAGATTTAAAACGTTCTAGTTTTGGTAAAACAAGTGCTGTTGGACCAAATCTTGTAAAGCCATTGACTAAGATATCAGGATCACCGTGAAGTGCAGCAAAAGGTAGTTTAGGGTTTTGAACCATATAAACCTTACCGTTTAAAATCTTACGATTACCCATATAAAAACTTCCAGCTACCGGTAAACATCCATAGTCAAGTCCATGACCCATTTTATGAGCAAGAAAAAGAGAGTGTGCACCTGCATTTACAACAACAAAGTCAGCAGTAAATTGACTCATAGTTGTTTGAACATGGTATGTGCTTCCAATCTTTTGAATCTCTTTAACTTCATTGTTGAAAAAGATATCAGTAACCTTATCTTCTATTTTTAATGTGTTATCTATAAAAGAATCACTAAGTGCTTTAAAGTCAACTGTTGTAAACTCATTTTGAGCACCCATTCCAACAACATCTTCTGGGCGTTCATTGCCATCTTTATCAAATACAACTGCTGGCTCTATTTCAGCTAACTGCTCTTTTGTATAAAACTCAAGGTATGGATAAAGTGTTTTAAATTCTTTGTAGCGATTCTTTATATAATTTACCTCTTCACTACCTACACCTAGAGCAAGCTTCTGATGAGAAAAAATTACTTTATCTTCATAGTTATATTGCAAACAATACTTCTCAACCATTTTAGCTGTTCTTTTAACTTTTCTAGCTTTATCCAGTGTATAGTTTGTTTCAATATCCCCACAATGAATAGTTTGAGAATTTGCAGAACCGTTTGAATTTAATGAAGAAAGTGAACCATATTTTTCCAAAAGACATATCTTTTTAATATCTGTATATCTACCTAGTTCATAAAAAAGGGCAGCTCCAGAAACTCCACCCCCAACAACAATTACATCATAATGATTTTGTGTCATATATACCTCTTTTTTATTTATAAAACAATTATACATCAATATAGTTTCAAATTGGTTTTAATAAAGCTACAAACTTACAAATAATCAACTTTTAAACAACACTTAGATACAATTGCGTCAAAATAATAGGCATCTACTTATGCTTAAAATAAGAGAAATAAATGGTAACAGTTCAAAACCTAATAATGAGATACGGAAATAGAGTTCTATTTCAAGATATTAACCTTAAACTTGACCGTCATAAAAGATATGGCCTTATCGGTGCAAATGGTGCTGGTAAAACAACTTTTTTAAAAATCCTCTCCGGTGAAATCAATGAGTACGAAGGTGATGTTGTAATTCCAAAAGCTAACAAAGTTGGTGTACTTGGTCAAAATCAGTTCGCTTTTGAAGAGTTTACTATTTCTGATGCTGTTCTTTATGGAAATAAGCGTCTTTATGATGCGATTAAAGAAAAAGAAGAGTTATATGTTACTGGTGACTTTGAAGATGATGCAGTAAATAATCGTCTTGCAGATTTAGAAGTTATCTGTGTTGAAGAAGATCCAACTTATGAGTACGATGTAAATATCGGTAAGATTCTTGCTAATGTTGGTATTCCAGTTGAGCAACATCAAGAGCTTATGAGCACACTAGACTCTGCTGATAAATTTAAAGTTTTACTAGCTCAGGTTTTATACCCTAAGCCTGATGTATTATTCCTTGATGAGCCTACAAATAATCAGGACATCGAAACTATTTCATGGTTAGAAAATGAGCTTCAACGTCATGAAGGTACTTTAGTTGTTATCTCTCACGATAGACACTTTTTAAATGCTGTTGTTACAAATATCCTAGATGTTGATTATCAAAAAATCCGTGAGTTTACTGGTACTTATGATGATTGGTATATCGCTGCAAATGTACTTGCTAAGCAACTTGAGCTTGACAATGCTAAAAAACTAAAAGAAAAAGATGAACTAGAAGCTTTTGTTCGCCGTTTCTCTGCAAATGCTTCAAAGGCAAAACAAGCAACTTCAAGACAAAGAAAACTAGATAAAATGGAACTTGAAGATATTAAACCATCATCTCGTCGTGATCCAAGTATCGTGTTTAAAGCAAAAAGAGCTATGGGTGATGAAGCACTTGAGTTGATAAATGTATCTCATTCTTATGGTGATAATGAAGTTTTAAAAGATATAACTCTAAAATTTGAGCCAGGTGAAAAAGTTGCACTTATCGGTGGAAATGGTGTTGGTAAATCAACTCTACTGAAAATCATGATGGAAGAGATGAAGCCAAATGCTGGTGAAGTTACTTGGGGTGCTACAATTGAGAACTCTTACTTTCCACAAGATACAGCGGATGTTATTGAGGGTGATGGTACTCTTTATGACTGGTTAAGAGCATTTGATCCTAAGCGTGATATCGCTGAAATTCGTAACTGTCTTGGTCGTATGCTATTTAATGGTGAGCAACAAGAAAAATCTGTTGTTTCAATCTCTGGTGGTGAAAAGCATAGAATGATGCTAAGTAAGATGATGCTAGAGGGTGGAAACTTCTTAGTTCTTGATGAGCCTTCAAATCACCTTGACCTTGAGGCTATTGTTGCACTTGGAGAAGGTTTACTAGAGTTTAAAGGAAATGTTATCTGTGTATCTCATGACCGTGAGTTACTTGATGCATTTGCTTCTCGTATTATTGAGATTCGTGAAGATGGAACTTATGTTGATTTCAAAGGTTCATATGAAGAGTTTGCTGAAGCAAAAGAAAAAGGTGAAATTTAAGTAACCAATTAGATATCACAATACGCTAAGATTTATAAAATAATTAAAGGAAAACATTATGGCAAAATACAAAAAATTTTTAGGTTTAGGAATTGCAGGAAACTTTGCACTTCATTTAGATCAAGCAGGTGAAGCTGAAGACTTTAAAGATATTATGACAGCAGAAGAGGCAGCTCCAAAAGGGATGTTTCCTTTCTTCTTACCAAGACAGCAAAACCCTGTAAACAAAGCAGAACTTCATGCTAAAAAGATTTTAACTACTTATCCACTTGGGGCAGAAAACCTAAAACTTCCTAAAGAAGATGTAAATATTCAAGCTGAACCAGAAGTAGGACTTATTTGTGACTTAGAATACAGTGTTGGACAACTATCAAAGGTTACCCCTAGATATTTTGGTGCATACAACGACTACTCTATGCGTGTAAAAGGTGCCCAGAAAATAAGTGACAAGAAAAACTGGGGACATGAAACTAAGGGTTTTTCAAATCACATCATCGAAATAGATAAGTTTAAAGCTGGTGGAAATATTGATAACTATTCAATTTGTTCTTTTTTAAGAAGAGATGGGGAAGTTCATGCTTATGGTGAAGATGTTGAACTAACTGGATATAGCTATTTCCATGAAAAATTGTCAGACTGGATTTTAAACCAGATAAATACTCAAGAAGATTTTGGACCATTAGAACCATTAAGTGAATATATCCATGCTTGTGATAATCCAAGTGAAGCTATCATCAGTATTGGTGCTACAAGATATACTGAGTATGGTGAAAAAACATTTCTAAAAGCTGGGGATGAGTCTATTGTAATAGTTTATGACAGAACAAAAGTTAGTTCAAATAAAGTTTTAGAGATGGTTAAATCTTCTCACTATGACAATGAAAATATGAGCGTTTTAGCACAAAAAGTTCTTTAAATGCAAACTGGTATCTATCAACACTACAAAGGCGAACGCTACGAAGTGATAGATATCGCAAGACATAGTGAAACAGATGAACTTCTTGTTTTATACAGAACTTGTTATGGTGAAAAAAACTTATGGGTAAGACCTTTTGCTATGTTTTTTGAAAAAGTACTTGTAGATAATCAACAAGTTCCAAGATTTGAATATATTGGAGATGAAGTTGAGTAGAGGTAAAAAACTAGACCTTTTTATAGGTGCTGATATTAACGATGGATGGGCTGAAGTTCAAAGCCCAAGAAAAACAAAAATATCTAATGAAATCATAGAGCCTTCCAAACACTTTTTAGTATTTAAAAAAGAGAAGCGAAGAGGAAAAACTGTAACTCTTGTTGGTGAATTCCACATGCCAAAAGAAGATACAACTGCTATATTAAAAACTCTAAAGAAAAAACTTGGATGCGGTGGAAGTTATAAAGACTCTTGGATGGAATTTCAAGGTGAGCTAAAAGATAAACTTCGTGAACTTTTATTACTAGAAGGTTTTCGATTCAAAAGATAAATTCCACATGCCAAGAACTATCTTGGCATGTGGGAGTTTTATCTAAGAAAGCTCTTTTTCTCTTTTAATTAATGCTACTACACCATCATGCATATCTTGTACACATTCAACTTCCGTAACACCTAATCTTCTTTTATTAGAGATATCATAAACACCACCCTCACTCTCAGAGTGCTCACCATGAATACCACGAATTTGAACATTGTACTTGTCAGCGATAGCTGTAAACTCATCCATTTTTGCACCTAGATTTGGAAGCTTTATATGTACACTAGCACGCATTGCAGTTCCAAGATTTGTAGGACAAGATGTGATGTAACCTAAATGATCATTATATGCAAAAGGAATCTCTTTTTGAATCTCTCCAATACCTAACATTAATCTTGTGAAAACTTCTTTTATATCTCCACCTTGTTGCATAGATATGATTCTCAGTTCATCCTCTTCATTTACCCATACTAAAAATGTTTTATCTGTATTATGAAAAATCCCCCTACCACTAGGCCAATCTCTGTTTAATCCAGCAGCTTCTAAAAATCTGTCCCCAGCTTTAAATAAAAAATGGTCTGCGATTAAAGATGCACTATCTTCTTCACTCATATTGTTAAGCGGATAATATTTTCCACCTAAAGAGCCTTCAAAAGATGTAAGAATCGAAGATACATTTTTCTCAATAGAATCTCTTTGCTCTTTTGAAATTGCAGGTCCTAGAGGAATGTTTGCAAAGTTTCTACCAACTCTAATTCTAGTAGATAAAATATACTCACCAGTAGGGTCAGGGTTTGGAGCATTTAAATCATCTGGGTTTAGATTACTTTTATGCTTATCATCTTTAGAAAACCCATGATAATCTTGAATAATTGGATCAAATAATGCTCCAAAAACTTCATAAGACTCTTCATCTCCAACATATGCACCAATTCCACTATCTGGATTTTGAACTCCAGAATTAATTGCTTGTGCTAATGTAAAACCATTAGGTGTTTTTTTATCTTTTAATTCTTCAAAAACCTCTAGAGTTAAATACTTAGCTAGTAAAGACTTTGAACCGTTTAATTCTTTTGGATATCCATTATTTTGTGACATTAATTTTCCTTATTTTTTTATAACTGTCCCTACACCATCACTTGTAAATGTTTCAAGAAGCAATGCATGTTCAACTCTTCCATCAATAATATGAGCTTTTCTAACCCCACCATTAATAGCTTCTAAACAAGCATCAACTTTTGGTATCATTCCTCCAGCTATTGTCCCATCATCTTTTAATTTTAAAATCTCATCTTCTTTTAAGGTATCTATTAGATTTTTGTTCTTATCTAACACACCTTGTGTATCTGTCATAAATATAATTTTTCTTGCATTTAAACCTTCTGCAATTTTACTCGCTGCTAAATCTGCGTTTATGTTGTAACCTGGATGACCTATCTCTTCTCCAGAAGCTATAGGAGCTATAACAGGAATAAATTTTTCAGCAATTAAGTTTTTTACAACACTACTATCAATGTTTATTATGTCACCCACAAGCCCATACTTTTCTTTGTTCTTAGCTTTAGCTTTTAAAAACCCTGCATCTTTTCCTGTAATACCTATTGCCTTTGTACCATGTTCATTTAAAAGAGTTGTGATTTCCTTATTTATATTTCCAGCTAAAACCATTTCAACAACTTCCATAACAGCTTCATCAGTTACACGAAAACCATCGACGAACTTTGTTCCAATTTGTAATTTTTCTAGCATAGAACTTATTTTATTTCCACCACCATGTACGATAACTGGTCTAATACCAACTAAATACATCAAAATAATATCTTGTGCAAATTTATCTTTAAGAATTGGATTTATTTGAGCTGAGCCACCATACTTAATTACAAATATTTCATTTGAATATTTTTTAATATATGGAAGTGCCTCTAAAAGGGTTTGTACTTGTTCAATGTTTTTTTTCAATAATACTCCTTAAATACTATAATATTAATCTAAGAACTTAATTGCATTAGCTGGGCATCACTAACATTTGAAGTAATTACAAATCTGTTACGTCCATCTTCTTTTGCCTTATATAACATCTCATCTGCTCGAGTAATTAATATATCTTCATTTAAAGCATCATCAGCTATACAACAAACTACTCCTATAGATATTGTTAAAAACTCGTTTATTTTCGAGCCTTCGTGCTTAATCTCTCTAGAGCGAACAGCTTCACAAATTTCATCTGCAAGTTTAGCACTGTTTGATTCATCTGTTTGCGTTAACAGAACACCAAATTCTTCTCCACCAAGTCTAAAAACAAAGTCACTTGGTCTTTGTAAAGTGTCTTTTAAAACTTTAGCAACACTCTTAAGAGCCGCATCACCTTCAATATGACCATATGTATCATTATACTGTTTAAAGTAGTCTATATCTAACATCATAAAAGTAATATAACTATGTGTACGCTTAGCACGTTTCAATTCTTTGTCATAAATTAAATTAAAGTATCTTCTATTATGCATAGATGTTAGAGAATCTGTGTATGATACGTTTTCAAGTTGTTTATTTAGTTTTTTAAGTTTTTTCCCAGCAACTTCTAACTTAGTATGATCACTTTGAATACTTCTAAAAACTGAATACAATATAAGTTGCATTACTAAGATAATTAATACTAAAACAACTCCAAGCATTTGAGTAGAGCTATTATATTCATTAAGAAAACTTTTTCTTTCATACCTTGCAACATTTACTTCATAATTAATCAACTTTTGCAAAACAGCATGAATATGTGAAATGTATTTTTCTAATGATAATATTGAGAGTTCATTCATATCCTTACCATCTTTTGAAATCTTAAGCATCTCATTAAAATAATTATTTGTTGCTTTTATCTCTACAGATACATATTCAACATATTGTAGTTCATCATCTCTTTTAAAATGAGCTTCATAACTATCCCAAATTTTATTTATCTTTTTAAGGGAAGTTTGTAATTCATGAGCAGTTTGAGATGGACTAATCTCCAATCCTTTTGCTTTATACAGGGTAGAAGCCAATCCACTATGATAAGTTTGGAGGATTTCATTTAGCTCTGTGACTGGGACAAGAGAACCGAAGTATAATGAATCAAGGTTTTTTTTCATCGAATCAACATTAATAGCACCCATAATTCCTATAGTTACTAATGCTAAGGTTATAAATATAAATAGAAAAAAAAGTTTGCTTTTTAGCTTTAAAGCTTCTATGAACTGCATATCACTCCCTACACTATTTTATTATGATTAAGCATAATTCATGCCATTTATTACATATTTGTACTATTTTATGCTAGAATTTATATAACAATCAAAAACTAGGCAAACTGCAATGAAAAGTACAAAAATTTTCAAAGATTAATATGATTAATAAACTAGAATCTATAAAAAAGTTGGATTTCTTCAGCTCTCTTACTGATAAAGATATAGATACGATATCAAATATATCTAATATCATAAAGCATCCTAAAGGTTCCATACTTTATTACGAGAATGACACTCATAATAAACTGTTTTTTCTTGTATCTGGTCTGCTAAAAATATATAAAATAGATAAGTATGAGCATGAAATATTTTTATACAATATCTATGAAAACTCTCTTATTTCCGAACTTACAACAATCGATAATAGTGCTATTCACTGTTTTTCAAATGCAGAGTTTCTTGAGGATAGTATAATTTTAGAAGTTGACTTTTTAAAGTTAAAAGAAAAATTTTTATCAAAAAATATACTAAACAATGAGTTTATAAATGAAATCCTTTTAAAAACATACCAACTACATTGTGTAGTCAATCGTGAGCTAGTTTTTGATGCAACTTCAAAAGTCGCATATATGCTTTGTGATGATTTAGATATGTTTAATAGACTAAAAAGACAAGAGATATCATTTATGTTGCATATACAACCAGAGACTCTCTCACGTGTTTTAAAAAAACTAAAAAGAAGTGAACTAATAGATATAGATAATTCTGAAATTATTATCAATGATATTGACGCTTTAAAAAATATATACAGAGGTGAATAGATTATGATTATGGCAAATAAAATAAGTACAAAAATAAAAATTATAGGTGCCCTACTTCTCGTTTTAATGCTAACTACATTTGCGGTTACAATATATCTTAATAAGCAAAATGTAAAGGATGCCCTAATTATTAATATTGCAGGAAAGCAAAGGATGCTTACTCAAAAAATTTCAAAGAATGTATTTTATATAAACTATAGCTCCAATAAAGACTTTTATGAGCTTAATGCTGCTGCAGATGAATTTATTAAAGGATTAAATACTCTTAAACATGGAGATGAAGATAAAAAAATAAAATCAGCCCCTACATATGTAATTAAAAAACAAATTTTTGAAGTAGATACCCTTTGGAATAAATTTTATGAAGATATTCAAAACTTTAAAATTCTAACTAATTCAAATGTATCAAATAAAGATATAAAACTAAATCAAATTATATTATCCATATATAAGAACAACACTATACTGCTAGATAATGTTGATAAACTTGTAACTATGTACACAAACTATAGCGAAAGTAAAGCTGAATATATGAAAACGTTCCAATATACCTCAGCAACTATTTTTCTATCAATATTTCTATACTCTATTTTACGTTTAAGAGAGATAGAATCACATGCCGAAAAGTTTATGAAATACTCTAAACAGCTTATAAGTGATAAAGATGGTTCAAAACTAAAACCAATGGAGATTGATGCAGAGAGTGAGATTGTTGAAGTTAGCGATACAATCAACTGCTTTGTAGAGAAAATCAATTCTGCTGTTGACTATTCTCAAGAGGCTTTAAAACAATCTCAACAGGCTTCTTTAAAATTAGAAGAGTTAACAGATGAATTTGATGATATTATTGATGAGATTCAAGATAAGTCTTCTGTATCAAAATACCTTAATAATAGTGAAGATATAGCAATAGAATCTACTGAAGAGCTTTTAAATTCAACTAAAAAACTTCAAAAACTCAAAGAGGAACTTCAAAACCTGACAAAATCTTGTCAAGACTTACAACAATAAAAAGTGGCATTATAAAAATGCTACTTTTTTTCTCACAACTTACATAATAAAATCAATCTTAATAAAATAATCTAAGCTCTTGACATAAGTCAAGTCTATTTTTTTGATAAAGGAGTAGTATTAAAATGTTAATGGACACCTTAACAAAGTCGAAATATTTTATTATATTTCATATATTATCAAATAGGAGAAGATATGTCACTTTCAAGAAGAGAATTTCTTAAGAGTTCAGCGGCAGCATCTGCAGCAGCAGCGATTGGTATGAGTGTACCAGCGGAGCTAGAAGCAGCAGCAGGCCAAGCTGAAGGTGGTTGGAGATGGGACAAGGCAGCTTGTCGTTTCTGTGGTACTGGTTGTGGTATTATGATGGCTACTAAGAACGGTAAAATTGTTGCTGTTAAAGGGGACCCTGCGGCTCCAGTAAATCGTGGTCTTAACTGTATTAAAGGTTACTTTAATGCTAAGATTATGTATGGTGCGGATAGACTTACTCAGCCTCTACTTCGTGTAGATGCTGATGGTAAGTTCGATAAAAAAGGTAAATTTGCTCCAGTTAGTTGGGAAAGAGCTTTTGATGAAATGGAAAATGGAATCAGAAAAGCACTTAAAGCAAGTGGACCTGAAGGTGTAGGTGTATTTGCATCTGGACAATATACTGTTATGGAAGGTTATGCAGCTCAAAAAATGATGAAAGGTGGATTCCGTTCAAACGCAATCGATCCTAATGCTCGTCACTGTATGGCATCTGCGGTTGTTGGTTTTTATCAAACTTTTGGTATTGATGAGCCTTCTGGTTGTTATGATGATATTGAATTAACAGATACTATTGTATCTTGGGGTTCAAACATGGCAGAAATGCACCCGATTCTTTGGTCTCGTGTAACTGATAGAAAATTATCAGACCCAGAGAGAGTAAAAGTAATCAATATTTCTACTTATAGACACAGAACTTCAGATTTAGCTGATGAAGAGATTATCTTCACTCCAAATACTGATATGGCATTATGGAACTATATCGCTCGCGAAATTGTTTATAATAACCCTGAGTCAATTGAGTGGGATTTTATCAAAAAACATATTGTATTTGCTGCATCACCGGTAAATATGGGTTATGGTATGAGAAGAGCAGGCGAAAAATCACTTAAAGATGGTAAATATACTGCTTTAGAGATGGAAACTATTAACCAAGAGATGAAACATGTTGTTTCAGCTGCAGAAGCACCAGCTTTAGAGCCTTATGGTTATAAAGAAGGCGATGTAATGGTTAACAAACCAGCTGGTCTTAAGCACTGGGAAATCTCTTTTGAAGAGTATAAAAAATTCCTAGAGCCATATACTGCTGATTACGTTGCTAAGATATCTAAGGGTGATCCAGATGAAGATATCAACGAATTCAAAAGAAAAATAAAATTAATGGCTGACCTTTATATTGAAAAAGGTAGAAAAGTTGTATCTTTCTGGACAATGGGTATGAATCAACATACACGTGGTACATGGACTAATACACTAGCTTATAATGTTCACTTTTTATTAAATAAACAAGCTCTTCCAGGTTCAGGTGCATTCTCACTTACTGGTCAACCATCTGCTTGTGGTACTGCTCGTGAAGTTGGTACATTCTGTCACCGTTTACCGGCTGATATGATGGTTAAAAATCCTAAGCATAGAAAAATTACTGAAAATAGATGGAAAATTCCTGAGGGAACTCTAAATCCTGTTGGTAATCAACACATTATGAAAATCCACCGTGATATTGAAGATGGTGTTGTTAAATTTGCATGGGTAAATGTTTGTAATCCTTACCAAGATTCAGCTTCTGCATCTCACTGGATTAAAGCAGCTCGTGAAATGGATAACTTTATTGTAACTTCTGATGGATACCCAGGTATCTCTGCTAAAGTTTCTGACCTTATCTTACCATCTGCTATGATTTATGAAAAATGGGGAGCTTATGGTAATGCTGAGCGTCGTACACAACATTGGAGACAACAAGTTCTTCCTGTAGGTGACGCAATGAGTGATACATGGCAATGGGTAGAACTTTCTAAAAGATTTACAGTTGATGACCTTTGGGGAGAACAAGCTCTTCGTGGTAATAAAAAGCTTGCTGATGTTAGAAAAGCTGCTTATGCAATGGGTTACACAGCTAACACTACTATGTATGAAATTCTTTTCGCTAATGATGAAGCAAAATCTTACAAGATTGATTTAAACTCATTCCCTCAACAAGGTTATGATAACTCTGATTGTAATGGTGATAGCAGAAATGTTGTTGGTTCAGACGGTAAAGTATTTAATGGTTATGGTTTCATGATTCATGAGTATTTATTTGAAGAGTACGCATCATTTGGTCGTGGTCATGCTCACGATTTAGCTGACTTTACAACTTATCACAGAGTTCGTGGACTTAAATGGCCAGTTGTTGATGGTAAAGAAACTCAGTGGAGATTTAATGCTAAGTACGATCCATATGCAGCAAAAGCTACTAAAGAAACTGGTAACTCACATGCATTCTACGGTGGTTTAGCAAAAGCTCTTACTCAAGGTGACTTGATGGGTATCAAAGACAAAAAGAAAAAATCGCTTAAAAACAAAGCGAAAATCTTTGCACGTCCATATATGGATCCTCCAGAAAAGCCAGATGCTAACTATGATACGTGGTTATGTACAGGTCGTGTACTTGAACACTGGCACTCAGGAACTATGACTATGCGTGTACCTGAACTATATCGTGCAGTTCCAGAAGCTCTATGTTATATGCACCCACAAGATGCTAAAGATAAAGGCCTTAAACAAGGTGGTTTATGTTGGGTTGAATCTCGTCGTGGTAAAGTTAAAGCTAGAGTTGAAACTCGTGGTAGAAATAGACCATCTCGTGGACTTGTATTTGTTCCATGGTTTGATGAAAAAGTATTTATCAACAAAGTATGTTTAGATGCGACTTGTCCTCAGTCAAAACAAACAGACTTTAAAAAATGTGCTGTAAAAATTTATAAAGCGTAGGACTAAGAAGTAGAAAATGAAAAATAAACCAATGAGTGATAGAAGAAAATTTATTCTTAACATGGCAAGAGGTGCTGGTATAGCAGCTCTTGGTGGATTTATATGGAGTGCATATGTTGATGAAGTTACTGCTTCACAACTTTTACTTCGCCCACCTGGTGCAATAAAAGAAGATGATTTTTTAAAAACTTGTATCAAGTGTGGACTTTGTGTTGAAGCATGTCCTTTTGATACTTTATTACTCGCTAAACCAGGTGATAACAAACCTCTAGGAACTCCATATTTTATTCCTAGAGATATACCTTGTTACATGTGTCCAGATATACCTTGTGTACCTGTATGTCCTACAGGTGCGTTGGATGAATTAAGTGTTACAACTAATGGAGTGCTAGATATTAATGTAGCTGACATGGGTGTAGCAGTTATAGATGATGAGAGTTGTATTGCCTTTTGGGGAATACAGTGTGATGCTTGTTATAGAGCTTGTCCATTACTTGGAGAAGCAATAACTATAGATTACGCAAAAAATGAGAGAACTGGTAAACATGCTTTTATGAAGCCTATTGTTCATGCTGATGTATGTACTGGATGTGGACTTTGTGAAAAAGCTTGTGTAACTGAAAAAGCGGCAATTTATGTGCTTCCTAGAGAGGTAGCACTAGGTAAAGCAGGAGATTACTATATAAAAGGTTGGGATAAAAATGATGAGAAGAGACTTGAAAATGCCTCTGAAATCAAAACTCAAACTAATATTAGTAAAAGAAGTGCTATTGACTCTTTAAATGATGGACTGGAGGACTTATACTAATGGCAACATTATGGAATAACTACAGATACCTTATTTTAAGAAGATTTACACAAATCTCTTTAATGGTGCTTTACTTTGGAGCAAATGCTTGGGGTTGGACAGTACTAATGGGAAATCTAAGTTCATCACTTGTACTTGGAATAGTTCCACTTAGTGATCCATATGCAGCATTGCAAATGTTTGCAGCTGGAGCAATCTTAAGTATTGATCTACTTATTGGTGTAGGAATTATCACTATATTTTATCTACTTGTAGGTGGTCGTGCCTTTTGTAGTTGGGTTTGCCCTATAAATATGATAACTGATTTTTCTTCATACCTAAGAAGAGTTCTTGATATTGACCGTTCTCAAAGAAGACAACCATCATCTAGAAATATTAGATACTGGGTTTTAGTTCTTAGCTTAATTATCTCATTTTTTATGGGAGTTACAGCTTTTGAATTCATCTCTCCAATATCTATGGTTCATAGAGGTATTGTATTTGGTTTAGGATTTGGTTGGGCAGCGATGCTTATAATTTTTCTTTTTGACCTATTTGTTTTAAAAGATGGCTGGTGTGGGCATGTTTGTCCTCTCGGCGGCTTTTATTCTTTAGTAGGTAAATTTAGCCTTATTAGAGTGCAACATAATGCAGATAACTGTACAGCTTGTATGGAATGTAAAACTGTTTGTCCTGAAAAGCAAGTTCTTTTTATGATTGACAAAGAAAGCTTACCGGTTTTATCTGGTGAGTGTACTAACTGTGCGAGATGTATAGAAGTTTGTAATGATGATGCTTTAGGTTTTCATATAAGAAAACTGGGAAAAAACAATAAAACGGGAGAAAATAATGAAAACAATGAGTAAGATAACAATTGGTTTAGTTGCTGCAACATTGCTATTTGTTGGGTGTAACAATAGTGCAAACCCTTCAAGTAACTCTGGTGTTGGAGCGACTGTAACTGAAGAGTCTTTAGGTCTTAGAAAAACTGACCTATATTCAGAAAAGTCTGAAACGCAAGGTGATGCTACTCACTATGGTAAAAGTGCTGCGGGTAGCGGTTACAAAATTAAAAGAGCATTCCAAGATGCTCCACCAATGATTCCTCATGATGTTGAGGGTATGTTACCAATCACTATTAATAATAATCAGTGTACTGGTTGTCACGCACCTGAAGTTGCTTCAAGTGTTGGTGCTTTACCGTATCCAAAATCACACATGATTAACTTTAGACCTAAGTCTATAGCTATATCTGGGACTAACACTTCAAGTGCAAACCTTAAAGATATTTCTATTCAAGAGTTAAGTTCACTTGCTGGTGCAAGATTTAACTGTTCACAATGTCATGCTCCACAAAGTGATAGCCCTGCTCCAGAAAATACTTTTGAAGCAGCATATGTTAGAGAAGATGGTGCAAGTAAATCTACTTGGTCTGGAACTAAACTTATGGAAGGTATAGATATTCCTAAGTGATATCTTAACTAATGGAAAGAAGAGAGCTTTTTAGCTTTCTCTCTTCCTCACTAAAAGGTGCGGTAAAAGAGAAAGAAATAATTTTAAGACCACCATACTATAATGACTTAAATGCGTTTGATACAGAGTGCCAAAACTGTGATGGCAAATGTGCCACTTTGTGTCAAGAGCAAATTATAATAATTGCAGAAGATAAAACTCCAAGACTTGATTTTTCAAAAAATGGTTGTACATATTGTGATGATTGTGCAACAGCATGTGAGTTTGATGTACTAAATGTTGAAAATAAACGATTGATTGATGCAGGAATTAGAATAAATGAATCTACTTGTTTAAGCTGGCAAGGGGTAATGTGTTTTTCTTGTAAAGATCCATGTCTTGAAGATGCAATAGAGTTTAAAGCTATGTTTATGCCAACAATAGACCAAGACAAATGTACAGCATGTGGATTTTGTGTTGGTAGATGTCCTAGTAATTCTATAGATATAAAGGTGATAAAATCATGAAAAAAATACTTATTCTTATTATTTTTATAACACAGTTATATTCACAAAATATACAAAAACCAGATATTAAATATATATCAACAGGTTCAGTAGTTGATATAATATATAAAGATAAAAAACTATATAGCGCGACTGACGCTAGCTGTGTAGATATATTTGATACTTCAACACAAAAAATTATTAAAAAAATCAAAGTTAGCCAAATAACTGACTTTATGGGTGATACTATTGATTCAAAAGTATATTCTGTTGATTTAATTAAAGACAAAATACTTATACTATCTCAAGCTCAAAAAGGTGCAAGAAGAGTTCATATTTATGAAAATGATTCGCTTGAACTAGTTTTACCATATACTAAAAAACTATTTATTGCAAAAGCAAAATTCTTGGATGAAAACACCATAGTACTAGGTCTTCTGAGTAATGAAATTATTTCTTATGATATTAAAAAACAAACTATAAACTATAGAATTCAAATTTCACAATCTAAATTTTCTAATTTTGTTTTAACTGAAGATAAATCAGAAATAATAGTAGCTGATGAAAGTGGTGATCTTAAAATTCACAACACTAAAGATGGTTCTTTTAAAAGTGAATTAAGTGGGCAAAACTTAGATAATGTTTTTCAAGTTGACACTAAAAATGGAATTATTATAACTGCTGGACAAGATAGAAGAGTTGTAATATATGCGCCAAAATTTAATTCAGCCTATTACAAAATAGCAAGTTTTCTAGTTTATAGTGTTGGACTTAGTCCTAGTGGAAAACTTGGAGGATATGCGAGTGATGAGAATAATAATGTAACTATATTTAACACAATAACTAAAAGTAAAATAGCAACGTATGGTGGGAATAAGATGACACTTACAAATATTTTATTTATTAATGAAAATGAGTTCTTTAGTGCTAGTGATGACAAGACTATTAACCAATACAAGATAAAATAACAAAACAAAGGAAGAATAAATGAATATTTCAAGCATAGTAGTTCAAACACTACCAGAGTATTTAGATGAAGTTGTAGAGGCTTTAAAAAATTGTGAAGTATGTGATTATCATATGCATGATGAAAAAGGTCGTATAATTATCACTATTGAAGGTGATGGTGTTTCAGAGGAATTAAAAAAGCTTAGTGTTGTTGAAGCTATTCCACATGTTATAGCTGCTGATATGCAAATGGCATATAGTGAAGATGAGCTAGATTCTCATATGGAAGTTATTAATAATGCAGATGTTGTTCCTAAGATGTTAAATGATGATACAATTGACCCTAGTGATATAGTTTATAATGGTGATTTAAAGAAAAAAGACTTAGAAGGTTTTGCAAGAACTTTTGATAATACTGAATTTAACCCTAATGGGGATAATAAATAATGGCTGTTATCTTTGAATCTCTTATAAAAGTTGATGAAGAAGGTAAGTGGTTTGTTGAACTTACAGATACTGTTGATGGACGAATGGCAGTATGTCATGATCTTGATGAGTACTCACAAAAAGTTGAAGACTTTGGTGGTGACTACGGTGGGAATATTGATGAAGTAAAATGGATGAAAGCCGACAATGTTCCACCACATACTATGGATGAAATTAGACTAGAGATGTCTAAACATCAAGAAGACATTGAAAAATCAAAAGCTGAAAAGGGAGAGTAATGGCAGTTGCTAATGCAATAATAACAGATAAATATTTCGACCAAATTGAGATATCTAGCCATCTTAAAAATGTAGAGTATATTATTATGGCTGCACCTGCACCAACTCATTTTAAAGATACTCCTATTCAATTTACTATATTTCTAAATACTCAAGATGTACTGCCAAAAGATATAAAAGATGCTATTTTAGATAAATTTTTAGATGATAACAGTATTAGAAACCCTAAGGAAGTTATGAGTCAATTAATGCCCGTAGGCTTTTCAATGAGCCAGCAAGATACTCCAATGCCTCTTTTACTAGTAAAACGAGAGGATCAACAAAGTATTCCTCATGCAGTTATGCATGTAATGGACTTTTTAGCAGATTCAGATAACTTCTTTGAAGCTAAACAAGAGAAGCTTACTGGATGGACATACTCATATAATCAATAACTATGAAGAGTAGAGTTTTTCTACCTCTTCAATACTCTTTACAATCTCACAAGATAAATTCTCATAACCATTTTTAGTTACTAAAATATCATCCTCTATCCTAATTCCAATGCCTCTATATTTTTTAGGAATAGTTTTATCATTCTTATCACAGTATATTGCTGGTTCTATCGTTAAAATCATTCCAGGTATAAAAGGTATCTCTTTTGCTTTTTTATCTTTATATGGTGCCTCATCGTGAACATCTAAGCCCATCCAATGACCTATTCCATGTGGATAATACTTTTTATGTTCATTTTTCTTTATAAGTTTTTTTCTTTTACCTTTAAGGATACCAAGTTTAATCATTCCATCACACAGTAACTCTTCACTTTTTTTCTGAAGCTCACTGCGCTTGGCATGTGGCTTTATCATTTTTATGATTTGAAGTTGAACATCTAAAAGCATATTATATAGTTCACGTTGAGGCTCACTAAAAGTACCATTTACAGGAATTGTTCTTGTTATATCACTAGCATAGTACTCATACTCGCAACCTGCATCTATTAAAATAAGTTCACCATCTACTAAGTTTTTATCATTATCAATATAATGTAATGTATTTGCAGAATTTCCACATGCCACTATGGAAGTATAGGCATCACTATATGCCCCATTTGTTTTAAAGGTATGTTCTAAAATAGCTTGTAGTTCGTACTCTTTTTTATCTTTCTTTTTAAACTTTATAACTTTATGATGCGCATTTTTTGTAATATTTATCGCTTTTTTTATAAGCTTTATCTCTGCATCTGACTTTATTAATCTCATCTCTTGTATTAAAAGTGCAATATTTTTATGAGTGGTTAAATTTTTTGAATATCTCTTAAGCGTTTTTACTTTTGAATAATCTAATTCAAAATCAAAATACAAGGTTTGTTTTTTCTCTAAAGAACTTTTAAACTTTTTTTCAAATTCATCTACAATATAAACCTCATCAACTAAAAATCTTTTTTTAGCCTCAACTTCGCCTAATCTTTTTCCACTCCATAACTCTTTTGTCTCATCTTTTTTTTCAACAAAAAGCACTGTTTTAACTTTTGATTTTTTCTTTACAAACATTAAACAGGAATTTGCTTCTTTAAAGCCAGTTAGATAATAAAAATTACTGTTTTGTCTATATGGATATTCTGTATCGTTAGAACGGGTTTTGTGTGTAGCACTAAAAACAATACCAACACAATGGCTTTTTAATTTTTTTGCTAAATTATCTCTTCTATTTTTATACTCAATCTCACTAATCACTTACAAACCTCACCCAACCAGTCATTACTTTGAGATAAGATATCACTTAGAGCAGAATTTAGTCCATCAACTCCACCCTTAGCATCTAA
>Ga0209345_10001185_pt1 | contig 31748 bp, 25 predicted proteins | sample Cruoilmetagenom7_FD_187294 | JGI IMG/M metagenome (GOLD analysis project Ga0209345, IMG submission 187294) | Oil polluted marine microbial communities from Coal Oil Point, Santa Barbara, California, USA - Sample 7 (SPAdes) (version 2) | ecosystem: Environmental > Aquatic > Marine > Oil seeps ...
GCGGGCTTAAACACAGGCTGACATCTCTGGCGTGCAGCAAAATGCGTATGTTTTGTTTAAGCTGCATATTCTCAGCTGTGATTAATATTTCTTCACCACAGTTTATTTTTACAAGCTTATCTTCTTTTATTATTTCAGATACTACACCTTCTAATACAAAACTGGCGCCTTCCTGTTGTGTCAAAAGTGGCTGGCTAATGCATAAGTCAGCTATAGAGCCCTGATCAATGACACGCCCTTTATCCATTACAACGATATAATCTGCCAGACGCAGAACCTCTTTAATATCGTGACTTACATATATCACGGGTATATTTAGTTCTTTGTGAAGAGATTCAAAATAGGGCAGTAACTCCTGCCTCGATTGATAATCTAATGCAGCCAGTGGCTCATCAAGTATTAGCAATTCTGGCTGCGATAATAGAGCCCTCACCATTGCTACCCGCTGTTTTTGGCCACCAGACAGCTGATCTGGATAATGCGTTAATAGGTCTTTTATCTTAAATTTCTTTATTAACTTTTCAGGGCTAAGTTTACTATTGCGACGTTTGTGACCAAATAAAATATTTTCCTGCGTAGTTAAATGTGGAAACAACCTGTTATCCTGAAAAACATAGGCTACATTGCGCAGCCAGGGTTTAAGCCTTATTGTATTATCTGTGTCATCTAATATTTTTGAATTTAATTTGAAATTTGCATTTAACATGCAATTATCATAGCCGTCTAAACCTGCCATTAAGTTCAATACACTGGTTTTACCCGAGCCCGATGGACCAAACAATACCGTTATACCTTTTTCAGGCATAACAAAATTTATATCTAACTTAAAATTATTAAAATTAGTTTTATATTTAACTTTTATCATTAAATACGCACCATTAACTTTCTATTTAATGAATAGGTAAAAAATAAAACGACAAAAGAAAATATTAATAACCCAATAGAGTAATAGTGAGCCTGAGTATATTCAAGCACTTCAACATGATCATATATAACAATAGATAATACTTGCGTTACCTCAGGTATATTACCTCCAATCATTAACACAACTCCGAATTCACCTACTGTATGTGCAAAGCCCAGAGTAATGGCCACCAAAAATCCTCGCCGGGACAATGGCAGCACGATATTTTTAAATGTATCAAGTGGTGTAGCCCCAAGTGTTTGTGCAGCCTGCTGTAATGGTTTACCCACAAGCTCAAAACTTGCCTGTAATGGCTGCACGACAAAAGGCATAGAATATATTACCGAACCAATAACAAGGCCTGTAAAACTAAAGCTTAAAGGGGTGCTACTTACATATGCCCACAAATTCCCTACGAAACCATCTGGACTTAATGCCAGTAATAAATAAAACCCTAATACCGTTGGTGGCAACACCAGGGGTAGTGCCACTATTGACTCTATTGCTACCTTCGCCTTACTTTGTGTATTTGATAGCCACCAGGCTAATGGTGTACCGATAATCAATAAAATCAACGTAGTAATAGTCGCTAATTTTAATGTGACGAGAATTGGGCTTAACTCAATCAAAGTGCGTAACCATCTGAAGTTATAATTTTTCTAATTGCAGCACTCTGAATATACTGTAAAAATTCTTTTGCTGTTTCTTGCTGTTTCGATTGTTTTAATATCATTGCCTTTTGCTTTATAGGTTTGTGAAAGTAGCTATCAATCTCCCAATATATATCGTTAATAACATATGACCTGGCAACAAATCCTAAATCAGCTGCTCCAGATTGAACAAACTGCATTGTTTGAGAAATATTTTCACCATATACCAGTTTATGCTTAACACTTTCATAAAGCTCCAATGCCTTCAATGCTTCAACGCTCGCCTTACCGTAAGGTGCCGTTTTGGGATTGGCTATTGCTAACTTGTGAAAGCTTCCTTCATTGAGTTGCTCCCTTAATTGCATAGAGCTATCTGCATCTGCACGCCATAATGCGAGTTTACCTATGGCATATACCAATGATGTTTTATCTTTTTCATATTCTATTGCTTTACCTTTTATAACTAGCTTATCAATACGTAAGCTATCAGCCGAGAAAAATATATCATACGGTGCACCTTGCATTATTTGCGCATATATTTTCCCTGTTGATCCTCTTATAATGTCGACTTCATTGCCTGTAATGGCTTCATAACTTTCTGTTATTTTTTTTAATGTCGGGTAAAAATTAGCTGCAGTCGCTATACGTATTTTCGTCGCATTTACTACTGATACCTGCATTATCAGAGTTAGACATAAAAACATATAAGCAAATTTCTGCATTTCTAGTCGCCAATTTGTTCAATGTAAGTTCTTGCAATTGGTGTTTGCACATACCTTTTTTTACCGTCCACGTCTGCCCAAAAATAATAATACCCTTTTGCAGGCTCTGTGGTTACCTTTCCACTTTTAACATACCAGCTCTGTTGATTTGAACCTTCAGAAAATGTCACCTTATAATCCCCTTCCAGCCAGGTAACGCCTAAGCGAGAAAATTTATTTTGTTGCTCTTCACTACAGCCTGTTATTAATAAAGCCATGAAGCTTATGATGATGAATTTTTTCATTTTATTCCTTTATTTATATATAGCTAAATTAGCTATTCTTACTTTTATTATATTCTGCATAGTTTCATACGCAGTATTATCATAAGTTTTATTAAATTCGTTTTCAGTTAATCCTTCTGGTAAATTATCTATTGCAGGCATATATTCATTTTCATGCTTTATAGATGCCAGTTTCGACTGTATCGTTCTTGCCTGCTGTTCATTTTTAGTTGCATATTTTGCAAGTTTTATACCCGTATGATCTGCGGCCAAATCAGCAAAACTGAACCCACTTCCGCCCTGTGAATCACTGACTTCTTTTTCCAGGCCTATTGATTCAGCCATACTCGAATCAGCCATACTGGTAATCGCTGCTGATACTAGTAAATGCTTACTTAAATCAAAGCGGTTTTTTAAATACAATTTTTTAATTCTGATAGGTTTTTGATCTTCAGTATTAAATAACCTGGTCAGGTTTTTATTTAACGAGTAAGATCCAAGCACAATAAATACAGCTTTATTTTCTACAATTGGATTATTTAATAGACTTCTGCTTTCTGCCAGTCTGAACATAGGCCTCAGCACTTCATTTAAACTTGCACGTACCCCTATCTTATAACTTATTTTTGACAAATTATTTGATTGTGCGATCAATGCCCGTTTTAGATCATCTGAAATAACTCTTGAGCTTAAGCTATTTTTTATAGTGTCCGCTGTTTGTTTATCCCATAGGTAATTTACCGTTAGGCTATTCTTCTCAAAGTTAACACTTTGTAGAGTCTGGCTTATTAGATTATATTCAGATAGTTTATTTTTTAACTGTCTATGTAAATACATCGCAATTGGATTTGCAAGTACAGCTGGCAATGTCATTTTACCTACACTTAACGATTTAAGCTTTAAAGATCCTCCTGTCTTGGCATTGTTCAATGTTTCTATTTCTGCAGTAATATTGATATATGACCCGGCTGGGTTTTTGGGCAGACGCAAACTCGATTGTATATAGGCTAAATTTGATTCCAGTAATATCATGGAATTAATTCTGTTATTAAGAGCGCCTGGGGATTTTTGTGATAAATAGTTTATAACCAAATTCAAATCTTTCTGATTGATTTTGCTATTAGCAATTTGTCCTGATTTAAGCTTTGATGGGTTATTTAATTTAATAAAGCGCTTTACCCGCTTCAATTCTATACTGTCCAGCCTGGCTGGCTGATTTACAATGGCATACTCATCAATACTGTTAACCGCTAATACGCCCAGCATTATGCCAAATAGAAAAAAGAATATAACTAACCATTTAATAATTCGTATCATTATTTAGAAAATGTCCTTCGTGCTTACGAAATCTTAATAAATCGCTTATTTAAACCGTAATTAAGCGCTCACTATAACATGAGCTTCTATTATTCTACTTACCCATACTTTAGATATTTGGCTTTGCTCTTTATTCCAGGGAATTACCCTAAACATAGTGTAAACATTACATATATTTCAATTCCTCCTTTTTTCATTACCTTTGCCCTTCATTATTTGCCTATTGCTCATGTTATCCACATCTTCAGGTTTATATATTCTTTAACGCCTAGCAAAGGCCATAAGTATCCTTCTTCTTAATCTCTTGCTATTGCACAACCTCATCATACAAATGACTTTTCTAGGTTCATACCAACCACTCTCTAGGTTACAATGCGTCGCATGGATGTTTCTCATATACTTGATGGTTTAAATGATGCTCAGCGCGAAGCTGTAACTGCTCCCCCGGGCCCAATGCTTATACTTGCTGGCGCCGGAAGTGGTAAAACACGCGTGTTAGTGCACCGTATGGCCTGGTTAATTAAAGTTGAAGATGTTTCACCTTTCAGTGTAATGGCGGTTACCTTCACCAATAAGGCTGCCAGTGAAATGCGCTCACGTGTCGAGCAACTACAGGGTGTTTCACCCAATGGCATGTGGGTGGGTACCTTCCATGGCATCGCCCATAGACTTTTACGTGCGCACTGGAAAGAAGCCAATCTCCCGCAACAGTTTCAGATCCTGGACTCCGATGATCAATATCGTATGATTAGAAGGGTATTAAAGTCGTTAGAGCTGGATGAAGCACGCTGGGTACCTCGTCAAATACAGGGTTTTATTAACTCCCGTAAGGATGAGGGCCTAAGGCCCCAGCATGTTGATGCAGGCTCAGACCCTATTCGACAACAATTAGTCAGTGTTTATAGTGCTTATGAAGCGGCCTGTAAGCGTGCCGGGGTAATTGATTTTGCGGAGTTACTTTTACGAAGCCTTGAATTAATACGTGACAATGAAGAACTCCATAAACACTACCGCAATCGATTTCAACATATTCTGGTTGATGAGTTTCAGGATACTAATGAAATTCAATACGCCTGGATTCAGCTTCTGGCCGCAGACAAAAATGGCCGTGGAGCACAATTATTCGTTGTTGGTGACGATGATCAGGCCATATACGGCTGGCGCGGAGCTAAAGTAGAGAATATTATTTCCTTTAGAAATGCCAATCCAAACACCCAGGTTATCAAGTTAGAGCAAAACTATCGATCGACAGGCAACATTCTCAATGCTGCCAATGGGCTAATTTCTCATAATGATGAGCGCATGGGCAAAAACCTGTGGACTGATGGAGAGGACGGCAGCCCAATACAGCTTTATGCGGCCTTTAATGAGCAGGAAGAAGCTCGCTATGTCATTGACCGCATCACTGAGCATGTTTCAAATGGCAATGCTCGCGCAGATATTGCCATTCTGTACCGCTCAAATGCTCAGTCTCGCGTTTTTGAAGAACAACTCATGACTCAGGGCATCCCTTATCGTGTATATGGTGGTTTACGCTTCTTTGAACGTGCTGAAATAAGAGATGCCTTAAGCTATCTGCGTATGGTCAATAACCGTAACGACGATCCCGCATTTGAGCGAATAGTGAACCAGCCAACTCGCGGCATCGGCAATAAAACCGTAGATACCATACGTGAAGCCGCCCGCCTGGCAGATATTTCCATGTGGCAGGCATCAATGGAACTCATATCCAGCAACGGCCTTACCGCTAGAGCGCAGAACGCGTTAAATGGCTTTATTCAGTTAATTAATAAGTTAAATAGTGACACTGAAGCGGTTGAACTTCATGAACAGTTTGAACATGTCATTCATGCTTCTGGACTTATTGATCACTATGGCAAAGAAAAGGGCGAAAAAGCTGAAGCACGTGTTGAAAACCTTGAAGAACTGGTCAGCGCCGCAAAGGGTTTTGAATATGTACAGGACGACGACGCACCTCTCGACACCCTGACTGCCTTCCTTACTCACGCTGCTTTGGAGGCAGGTGAAGGGCAAGCGGAGGCCTGGGAAGACTGTGTTCAGCTAATGACACTACACAGCGCCAAGGGTTTGGAGTTTCCACTAGTATTTATGTGTGGCATGGAAGAGGGGTTATTCCCCCATCAGCGTAGCGCTGAAGAGGAAGGGCGACTACAGGAGGAACGACGCCTTTGTTATGTTGGAATTACTCGTGCTCGTGACCAACTTGTACTCAGTTATGCTGAACAGCGTCGCTTATATGGCAAAGAAATGTACCCAATGCCTTCAAGCTTCATCGGTGAAATACCCGCACAATTTATTGAAGAAATTCGCCCTAAAACGAGTTATACAACGAGTACAAACTCACATGGCTACAGTAATTACAGCTATGCACAACAGGATAATGATTCAGGCCTTTCCATTGGGCAAAGAGTATTACACCAAAAATTTGGTGAAGGTTTTGTACTAAATTACGAAGGTCAGGGTAAAAGCGCCAGAGTTGAAGTCAATTTTGACCACGCAGGCAGCAAATGGCTAGTTTTAAGTTATGCCAATTTACAAACGGTTTAAATCGATAAAATAATTATGAAATGTTTTTTCTGCATGGTTATTTTCCGTTACCACAGAGCGGATTTTTTCGCAAAAACACAGTGCACAAAAGTAAAAAGCAAGCTTAAGAATATTTTCTTCGTTGTCATTAAGCTAAATATACAACGTGCAAATCTAGCTAAGAGCTTAATCCACCAATGAAACATGGAAAGGATCACGAACTTGTAAACCTGTTTATCTCAGGACTAGCCTTATTGCTGGGTCTGGTATGGGTGTTTATAGGTGATCAGATAATTAACTTTTTTCTGCCTGGCAACAATCAGGCTATTTTTTATTATTTTTTTAGCGGCGTTATCTTCTCTCTTGCCATTATTGGGCTCTATAAATTTATACGCACAATTCTTTCCTTTACTGAGTTTATCCTGGTACAAGACAACCTCAATGCACAGCTCTATGATAATTTGTTAGCAAGTGAACATGAAGGTGTTTTCTTAAAAAATAAAAATGGCATATACAAAATCATAAGCCCCATTGCTAAAGAAGTTTTAAAGCTCAAAGATAAACAAGTTATTGGCTTCACCGACAAAGAACTACACAAGCCTGCAGCGGCTAATAAAATTACTCACGAAGATCAGCGTATTTTTGAATTCGGCGAAACAGTTCACTGGGAAACGACACTCATATCAGCAAAAGGAGAGTTTTCCTATTTATGTAAAAAATTTCCCTCTCGAGATAGTAAAAATAGAATAACGGGCATCATTGGCGTTTGCAAAAATATAACCCGGCTAAAAAACGCTCAGAAAACAAATATTCAAGCTGAAGATCGTTATCGAAACTTGTTTGACAAACTACCTTACCCGGTTCTTGTGCTGGATTCAGATAACCTGCTGCCATTTACATTTAATACCGCTATGAACGATCTTCTGGGTTATGAAAAGGAAGAGTTTTCACGCATGCGAATGAGCCTGCATGTGGATGTAGATGACATAAACAATTTCAGAACTTCTATATCCGAATTAAACAGCTCACATGGTGGTGAGTTTGAAACACACTTAATTACCAGAAATAGAGACAAATTATATATAACTGGCTATGCACAGGAAATAGTTATCGAAGATAAAACCTATCTTCATATGATGATATACGACAATACTGAAACTAAGAAATCTACAGATATTCTAATTAACTCTGAACTTAAATATCGTTCTTTATTTGAACATGCTAACGATGCAATTATTGTTGTTTCAACAAATTCATTAAATATTATCGACGCAAATGAAATCGCTATAAGCTTTCTCGGCTATATGAGAGATGATTTACTCTTAATGTCTATATTTGATCTGGACTCATCTATACATCACACGCTTACACAGGAAAAAATTTCTGACCTTGAGATATATAATCACGCTCTTTATGAACAACTAATTATTAATCGCAAGGGTGAAAAGCTACCCGTTGAAATCAATGCACACAAATTAAACTATGGAAATGAAGATATTTATCAATTTGTAATTAGAAACATAAGCCAGCGCAAGGAAACAGAAGCCGCACTTAAACTATCTGAAAATCGCTATCGCCAAATGTTTGAATCTAATATGGCAATTAAACTGGTTATTGACCCAGATAATTTTCATATAGAAGACGCCAACCCTGCCGCTGCAATGTTTTATGGTTATGATATTGGTGAATTAAAAGGCATGGATTTAGCTCAGATAAACATTCTATCTCGTGACAAATTAAACACCTTAATACAACAAACCAGAGAGCAGAACCTTGGGTTTTATAGCTGCCCTCACCGTTTATCTAATGGAGAAATTCGTTTTGTAGAGGTACGAGACGGACCCATGGAAATTGAAGGTCGACAATTATTTTATTCAATCATTCATGATGTAACGGTTAGTAAAGAAGCTGAAAATCAAGTTTTAGTGGCTTCAAAGATGTTTGACTATTCCACTGATGCTGTAATGTTAATTAACGATAATAACCAGGTCGTCTCAGTTAACTATGCTTTCACCCAAATCACAGGGTTTCAGCAATCAGAAATTCAAAATAAGTCACCCGAAATAATTCTTGCCTCCGGAGACGCGAAACTATTAAGTACGGGCGTGCTACTGTCTATTAAAAACACCGGCCGATGGAAGGGTGAAATATGGCATCGTTTAAAAGATGGTCAAAGCAAACCATTAAATGCCAGTATTAATAGCATACGCAACGAAAACACAAATGTTTCGAGCTATGTTGTGATGTTAACTCCCCGGTATACACAAATTATAGGCCTTGAAAATCAAATTCATTTTATTGAATTAACCGATCTTCCCAACAAATCTCTTTTTATTGACCGCTTACAAAATGCTGTAGTTCGCGCTCAACGCAATAAGAATAGACTGGGCATTATACTAATTGATTTTACAAACTTTTCAGATATTAATTCTAGATATGGTTTTGACCTTGGGGACAGAATTCTAAAAACCATATCTAAACGCCTGAAATATAATACTCGTGACAGTGATACCATTAGCCATTTTTCCTCTGACGACTTTGCAATACTCATCGAAGATTTAGGAGACATAGAACAGATTGGTATAGTAGCTCAAAAATTACTTTCTACTTTATCAGAAACCTATCAGGCGACAGATCATACAATAGAGCTACAGGTTTCCATGGGTATCAGCATATACCCAGAAGATGATGACCAGGCAGAAAATTTAATTGATAAAGCTCATGACGCACTACTAGCTGCTAAAAAAATTAATGGAAATCACTTTCAGTTAACCTCGACTGACTTAGATAAGAGTGCCAAAACGTGGCTGCAAAAAGAAGCAAAACTACATGTTGCTTTACGTAAAAATGAGTTCTTTTTAGCCTATATGCCACAAATTAATACTTATAATAACTCTATCGATTCTATAGAGGCATTGGTACGCTGGAATCACCCCGAAAAAGGCTGCTTATTGCCTTCAGAATTTTTGCCCGAGGCAGACAGCTCTGGCTTCGTGGGTGCAATTGGTGCAAATATAATTGACATGGCACTTAAACAATATCGTATCTGGCTTGATTTGGGTTTATCTATACCACGATTAACTTTTAATATTTATCAGTCACAAATAAATACTGATTTACCTGATATTTTAATAGAAAAGTGCAATATGTACGGCATCAATTTCAACCTCATTGGTCTGGAATTCTCTGAAAGCAATCTTATCAATACAACACAAACTCAACGTGATATTTTACGTAAATTGCAAAGTAACAATTTCCATATATGCATAGATGACTTTGGCTCAATCAATTCCTCTTTAGACTGTCTATTACATTGCAAAGTAACCGAAATTAAAATAGACCCTTTATTTATTTCTCTATCGCAAGAGTCACCTGATGCACATAATTTACTTTTAGGTATTGTGTCGCTTTGTAACATACAAAATATTCAAATTATTGCCGAAGGAATAGAAACAGAAAAAGACCGTGACTATATACACGGCATACACATTTATCATATGCAGGGCTATTTATTTGGTCAGCCGCTTACAGGTGATGATGTTGCAGAATATGTTACTCGAATCTCACAACCTTGATTTTTTAATTACTACGGATAAATATTTTTCTACTTAACTTTTATTTTAAACCAAATGTGAATAGGTCATTATGAAAAGAAGACACTTTATAAAAGCAGCTGCTACAACCGGTCTTGTTACATCCGCTTCTTTAACTTCCAGTGTGGTGAATGCTTCCCCAAAAAAAATAAAATGGAAGATGGTTACCACATGGCCTAAAAACTTTCCTGGTCTTGGCACGGGCGCCAACAAACTGGCAAAATTAATCACCGAAATGTCAGGTGGCAGATTACAGATTAAGGTTTTTGGTGCAAAAGAATTAGTACCTGCTTTTGAAGTTTTTGATGCTGTGTCTCGTGGCACCGCACAAATGGGTCACGGTGCAGCTTATTACTGGAAAGGTAAAACTCAGGCCTCACAATTTTTTGCCGCTGTTCCATTTGGCTTAACTGCACAGGAAATGAACGGCTGGCTTTATTACGGAGGGGGCATGGAGTTATGGCGTGAAAGTTATGAACCATTTGGCTTAATTCCTGCGGCTGCAGGAAATACCGGTGTGCAAATGGCCGGCTGGTTTAATAAGGAAATTAAATCAATGGCAGACCTTAAGGGTTTAAAAATGCGTATACCCGGACTTGGCGGTGAAGTTTTAAAACGTGCGGGTGGTACACCGGTCAGTTTGCCTGGTGGTGAAATATTTTCGTCACTTAAAACAGGTGCTATTGATGCAACAGAATGGGTTGGCCCCTATAATGATTTAGCTTTTGGCTTACACAAGGCCGCTAAATTCTATTATTACCCTGGCTGGCATGAGCCTGGTACAACATTAGAAGCTTTAATTAATAAAGAAGCATTAGAAAAACTACCGCCTGACCTACAAAGTATTGTTTTAAATGCCTGTAAAATGGTAAATCAGGATATGCTGGCCGAGTACACAACTCGCAATCAAGTTGCTTTAGATACACTTGTTAAACAACATAAAGTAAAAGTCTTAAAATTACCTGACGACGTTTTATCAAAACTACAGAGTCTTTCTGATGAAGTTATAAATGAAATTGCGGCTACTGATAAAATGACTAAAAAAGTATTTAAGTCATTCAAAAACTACCGTGACCAGGTTAAAAAATGGAGTGATATTTCAGAGCTGGCTTATCTAAAATCCCGTTAGTTAAATTTTCCAGATAACAGAGTCTACTATTAACAGTTGACTCTGTTATCTTGCTCATCTATAAACTCACTAATCAAAAACCACACTGGTTGATGTAGTGACAATGTTATTTGGCGTTGTAACTAACACCTCTAGTACACCTGTATCAGACGTCCCATCCCCTGTTATAATAATCGGTATCGTTGTTGGAGTCAGACGATTAGCGATAGTAAACGCGGATAATGAACCGAATGTTCCATTTGTTGATGCAATTGAAACAGTAGTTCCACCAGGTAAGGAATTACCATTAATATCCGCTACAACAATTGAAAAAGAAAAAGGATTAGCGCCAAGATTTATTGATGCAGGCATACCTGTTATTACTGCCGAACTACCCGACATAACGATAATCATAGAATCACGAACGTGTATATTTTTCTGTGTTGAACATAAAGCAAACCCTGGGAGACATGAACTTCCATTATATAATCCATCAGCAGCTGAATATATTCCATCATTATTTAAATCAAGAAATTCCTCACCAATATCACGTATGCCATTTCCATTATCATCACGAAATGCTTCCGGCATATCGGTAAAGGTATCTCCCTGATCAAAGATGCCATTTCCATTTTCATCAACAAAACTTTCCTGACCCAAAGCGGTAGCTAATATCGTTACACGACCATCAACTGGTCTTGGATCCTGACTACGCCATATAACATCACATTCACTTAAAAGTGAGCTGATGCAAGAGCCTTCTATTGAGCCACCTTCGGTCTTAAAAGAAACGGTCGTTCCTGCAGGTACAAAGTTATTAAATATATCACCAAGATGAATCACTACCGCTGACTCTTCTCCGTTGATATTTAAACCTTCCGGATTCAACACAGTAGCGCCTATTGTCATACTATCCTGATCGGGTATACCTGCAGTAATAGCTAGCTGACCAGACAAAGTAGTAATATCAGTTCCTGGAATGTTGGCAATGACTCTTACCGCTGTAGGTATTGCTCCCGATTGTACTATCGTATTAACAATTCCGTTTTCATCTGAAATAGCTGTGGATGGGTTTAACGTTATACCTCCGACACTTGTACTGAGACTAAACTCAACCGGTTGCTCAGCTAACACAGTGCCGAGTGGATCCTTAACTCTGAATTGAATATTTGATGTTTCAGATAAACCTGATCCACCTGTGCCCTGTAATGTAATTGAGGACGGTACTGCTGATACGAATTCAATTGATACTGTATTCGATCCTGATTCTTCATCTCCACAGGCATTCAGAGTTGTAAGTGTTATAAGTAAAAAGATTGATTTAATAAATTTCATATGTATGTGATTTTCTTATTATGTCTTATTTCAGTAAAGGCTATCTAAAGTGAACTGTCAAGCAGCCCTGGCAACCATGTCGCAATAGCTGGCCACCACGCGATCATTCCCATAGCTAATAGCTGAATTAATATAAATGGTGCTACACCCTTATAAATATCGGTAGTCCGAATTTCAACAGGCGCAACTCCTCTCAAGTAAAACAGCGAAAAACCAAACGGTGGTGTCAAAAATGATGTTTGTAAATTAATAGCAATTAATACACCTAGCCAGATAGGGTCTATACCCATCGCTAGCAGTATTGGGCCAACAATGGGAATAACAACAAAAGTAATCTCTATAAAGTCCAATACAAAACCGAGTAAAAACATGACTAACATAACCAGGAAAAGTGCTCCGTAAGTACCACCCGGTAAATCATTTAAAAATGTCTGTATTAGCTCATCACCCTCAAAACCCCTGAAAACCAGTGAAAAAATAGAAGCCCCAATTAATATCATAAACACCATACTACTGATACGCGTTGTTTCTATCATCACCTCGCGTAAAATATTCAGCGTAAACTGGCTTCGCTTCCAGGCAAGTAACATTGCACCCACTGCACCCACTGCAGCTGCCTCTGTCGGTGTAGCTATACCCCCAATAATTGAACCAAGTACCGTCAGTATTAAAAACAGGGGGGGCACAAGCTCAATCATCACCTGTTTTTTTAAATCACTTCTATCACGTAACTCTTCTTCAGGTATAGCGGGCATCGCCCCAGGCTTTAACCAGGTGACAATGATTAAATAACTAATATAAAGAAATACCAGTAATAACCCGGGCAAAAGTGCACCGACAAACAGGTCTCCCACAGAGAGTGTTTCAGGGCTAAATATTCCCATATCAAGCTGTGCTTGTTGATAAGAGGAGGACAGCACATCACCTAATAAAATAAGTACGATAGATGGTGGAATAATTTGCCCAAGCGTTCCTGATGCACAGATAGTGCCGCACGCTACGCCAGGATCATAGCCGCGCTTCAGCATAGTAGGTAAGGATAATAAACCCATGGTTACAACCGTTGCACCCACGATACCGGTACTTGCTGCCAGTAACATACCAACCAGTGTCACTGAAATACCCAAACCGCCACGCATACTGCCAAATAGCTGCGCCATAGTTTCCAGTAAATTTTCGGCAATTTTTGAGCGCTCCAGCATTACCCCCATAAACACAAACAAGGGCACAGCCAACAACACCTGATTCATCATGATGCCGAAAAGTCGGTTTGGTAATGCTTCTAAAAAGGAGGTATCAAATACTTCAAGATGATTTCCGATACCTGCAAATAGTAAAGCCGTTCCTGCCAGGGTAAATGCCACTGGATAACCACTTAACAACAGTACAAACACGCACACAAACAGCCATATCGCCATATACTCCATCAGAACGATTCTTCCCTGTTTTGCCTGGTTATTTTATCTAGCGTTGAATTTGAACTAATTGTAAGTAAGGCTCGTAAAATCAGGGCAAGCCCCTGAAGCATAAGCAGGCTAGCCATTATTAATATCAGGCTTTTAAGCAAATACACGCCAGGAAGGCCACCAGCTTCACGTGAACCTTCTGTTACTTGCCAGGATGCTTCAATATAAGGCCAGCTTACCCATATTATAAATATCATCACCGGCATTAATATAAACAGGTGCCCTATAAGGTCTATCCATGCCTTACCACTTTCACTTAGTTGACTATAAAAAATATCAACCCGCACATGGCCATTATGTTTCAGGGTGTACGCAGCCCCTACTAAAAATACGATAGAATGAAAATAGGAAATTGATTCCTGTAATGCAATCCACCCTAGATCAAATGCATAACGTAAAACAACAACCAGAAAGGTAAACATCACCATTGCCAGCACCAACCACGAGACACAACGCCCCGTCCAGTCAATAAACTGCTCTAGTTTTTTCGAAATTAACTCTATATATAGTTCTAAGCTTGTGTTCATCGGCACATATTACACTGTTATCCCGTTAAGTTTACAGTTCGTCGATTATACTTTGCTTTGGGAAACTGTTTACGTGAGAGTAACTTTTTGATAAAAATAAGTAAATAATAACAATATTAATGGTTTTTTATGAAATATATTCTACTTTCGCTTAGCTGCTTACTCTCAAGCTCACATGCCCTTGCAGATACGCCAAATCTGTTTGATGATAATGGCTTTGTAACGCAACAACACGCCTTAACATGCATTCAGTTGAATAAGGATATGAACCTGGCCAGCGAGCAGATGCTTGAAACTGAGTCGAGCAAAAATCACCTTAAAGGCAAAATCAATTCCCTGCAAATTGAAATACAAAAACGTAGAAAGCTTATAGAAAAGCTTGATCAACAACATAACCAGACTAACAATGAAGATTATAATATTTTAGTAATGCAGTTTGAGGACTTGGTTGATGAACGCAAACAGACTATTACGCTCTATAAAAACAGAAATCTACACCTTACGACTCAACATGAAAGTGTCATACGACTTGAGCAACGATTTTCAGAACAATGTTTAATAAAATTTAAAATAACCGAACAAATGCATAAGGATGTTTGTGGATCTGAGAATATTCGCTGGTGTCAATTATAGAGATAACAATCCCTTATTAATTTTGTATATCATCACAGCCGTTAATACTGTTTTGTCTTCCTACCGCCTATATATAAATCACATAGAGCTATGCTACGCTCCTGGGTATCAATACTTTTATTGCACGGTCTCTTCCAGGGATGTAATAAATTCATTTATTTCTGAATAATAACCATGATGTGTTTGTATCGTATTATGCCCGACATCCGCATAACGTATTATACGTTTACTAACACCCGCAACGAGCTGTAAATTTTGCAGATGTTCATCTGCTATTATTTCATCATTAACAGCTGACAACATTAGCACAGAGGCGCTAACCTTATCTATATACTCAACGGTAGGAAACGGATGCTTCAATAAATAATTGATGGGGAAAAACTTATATTTATTAGATGCAATACTTTTAATACTATCAAAGGGGGTTATTAAAACTAAGCCAGATACTTTTCTATTCGCTGCAAGATAGGTAGCAACAGATGACCCCAGACTTCTGCCAACAACAATAATATCTTCAGCTTTTACCGCATATTCTCGAAGCACCAGATCATATATTTCAAGTGCATTGTTATACAAACTTTGCTGTGCGGGTTTACCCGTGCTTTTACCATAACCTGGATGATTAAATGTGATGCACTGACGAACATCAAATTCTTTTGCTTCAAAATTTAAATATACGACATCTTCAGCATTACCCCCAAAGTAAAGTATTGTTTTCTTTTTAGCAGAATCTCCTTCAACCCTCCAGCCATGCAACTGTTCATTATCAATCATAAACCTTACTTCATTATGACTTACTGACTGGTAAACATCATCAACCGGTAAAGGTGGAAAAAAGATTAATTTTTCCTGTAAAAAATACAAGGCCGTACAGAGCAGTAAATATAATGTACCCAAAAATATCAATATGTCTGTCATATGCTTCATTTCTATAAATGCAAAAGTTTATCTGGCTCTTCCTGTACGAGCCAAATATATCTATCTCTCTAAAATTTCAATATTTCATCCAATGTAAGGCTTCATCTGCCAATAATTGAAAGGCCTTTATCTGATTATAATCGGGCAACTTCTCTGACATGATATTAAACACTCGCCAGGAGTCTCAATTTATCTCCAACACCTGGATTACAGTCAACAATCTGTTTTTTGTCATCCGTTTACCATCTGATTCTTATTAATGTCATAATACGCTCAATTTTTTTACTTGCACAATACCCCTATGGCAAAAAAACCACCTCTTATTCTGGTCGATGGCTCATCTTATTTATTCAGAGCCTTTCATGCGCTCCCACCCCTGGAAAACTCTAAAGGGCAGCCCACCGGTGCTATTTACGGTGTAATTAACATGCTTAAAAAGCTGGTGGCTGATTATAAACCCGAACATATGGCGGTGGTATTTGATGCCAAAGGCAAAACATTTCGTAGCGACATTTTTAAAGAATATAAGGCTCATCGCCCACCTATGCCAGATGATCTACGCTCACAGATTGAGCCTATTCATCAAATAGTCGATGCATTAGGCTACCCACGTATTGTTGTGCCTAAAGTTGAAGCCGACGATGTAATTGGCACCTTAGCCAGGCAGGCCGAGGCCGATGGTTATGAGGTGCTCATCTCTACCGGTGATAAAGATTTAGCCCAATTGGTGACTGATAAAATTAGCCTGATCAATACCATGAACAACCACATCAGCACGCCAGAATCTGTTCTCGAAAAATTTGGCGTTTCTGCTGATAAAATTATCGATTACCTGGCACTAATTGGTGACACGGCTGATAACATTCCCGGCATAAATAAAGTGGGCCCCAAAACAGCTGTAAAGTGGTTAGCTCAATATGATTCTGTTGAAAATATTATGGCCCATGCTGATGAATTTAAAGGCAAGGTAGGGGAGTATTTACGTGAGGGGCTAGAACAGCTTCCACTATCATATCAGCTAGCAACAATAGTTTGCGATGTCGAGCTCGATAAGGCTCCAAACGACCTACAACTAAACCCTGCCGATACTGAAAGCCTTAAAAGTATCTACAGTGAGTATGAATTAAAAAGCTGGTTAACTGAACTCGGTGGTGAATCTACGGGTGGCTCAGCCTCGGCACATGAAGCTGCTATGGAATGTGACTACCAAACCGTATTAAATCAGACAGATTTTGACCTGTGGCTCGCTCAGCTTAAAAAAGCGGATATGTTCGCCTTTGATACTGAAACCACCAGCCTTAATTATATGCAGGCCAGGGTTGTAGGCGTTTCATTTTCAATTGAACCGGGTATAGCCGCTTATGTTCCGTTTGGGCATGACTATGAAGGGGCTCCCAGTCAACTTTCTGAAGAAATAGTGCTCGGTGGGCTTAAACCCTTACTAGAAGACCCAACGCTAGGTAAATTAGGACAAAACCTTAAATATGATACCCATGTGCTGCAAAACCATGGCATTTACATGCAGGGCATTAGCGATGACACCCTGCTAGAGTCTTTTGTACTGGATTCTACCAAGCGTCATGATATGGATAGTATGGCTAGCCGTTTTCTAAACCATAACACCATTCATTTTGAAGATATTGCAGGTAAGGGCGTAAAACAACTAACCTTCAATCAGGTAGAGCTTGATAAGGCAGGCCCTTATGCCGCTGAAGATGCGGATATAACCCTTCGCTTACATCACCGCATTCACGCACAACTGGAAGAAAAACCCGAGTTACTAAAAGTTTATAAAGAAATAGAACTACCACTAATGCCCATTATTCAACATATTGAACGTAATGGAGTAAAGGTAGATGCAAAAATGCTTGAAACTCAAAGCCAGCAACTTTCACAGCGCATGGATGAGATAGAGCAACTGGCTTTTGAGGTTGCCGGCGAAGAGTTTAACCTGTCTTCACCAAAACAAATTCAAATCATATTCTTTGAAAAGCTCGAATTACCTGTTATTCGTAAAACCCCGAAAGGGCAGCCATCAACAGCTGAAGATGTTTTACAGGAACTGGCCGAAGAGCATGAGCTGCCGCGGCTTATTCTAGAGCACCGTGGCCTAAGCAAACTTAAATCAACCTATACCGATAAACTGCCCAGGTTAATAGATGCTAACAGTGGTCGAGTGCACACCAGTTACCATCAAACAGGTGCGGCCACCGGACGCATGTCATCCAGTGATCCTAATTTACAAAATATTCCCGTTCGCTCCGAAGAAGGCCGACGCATAAGACAGGCATTTGTCGCCGATGAGGGAAACTGTATTTTAGCCGCCGACTATTCACAAATCGAATTACGCATAATGGCTCACCTGTCTGCCGATGAAAGCCTGCTAAAAGCCTTTAAAGAAGGTCAGGATATTCACCGGGCCACCGCAGCAGAAGTATTTGATGTAGCACTTGATGAGGTGGAAACTGAGCAACGACGTGCCGCTAAGGCCATTAACTTTGGCCTTATCTATGGAATGTCAGCATTCGGCCTGGCAAAACAGCTGAATGTTACCCGTTATCAAGCTCAGGACTATATCGACCTATACTTTGAACGCTACCCCGGCGTAAAAAACTATATGGATACTACACGTGAAAAAGCCCATGACACGGGCTATGTAGAAACCCTGTTTGGCCGACGTCTATATTTACCAGAAATTAACTCTCGAAATGGCATGCGACGACAATATGCTGAACGCACCGCTATCAATGCACCAATGCAAGGTAGCGCAGCAGACATTATTAAGCTTGCCATGATAAAGGTGTATAACAGCCTGCAAAATTCTGATATTTCAGCAAAAATAATTATGCAAGTACACGATGAACTGGTGTTTGAAGTCGATAAAAACCACGTAGATGCATTAAGTGAGATGCTACACAAGCAAATGGAAAGTGCCGCTGATCTGAATGTACCACTGCTCGTAGATATCGGTGTTGGCATAAACTGGGATGAAGCTCATTAACAGGACATTAAAAAGTCTTAGCAATAACAATTATATAGAGAAACTTTGTTAAAACTTATTTAAGAATGATAGGAAATACCCCCCTGGAAACAGGGATTATTTTGCCTGAAATCACTCCACCACTCGTCGTCTTCGCTTTGACATAAGTCTTAAATGAACTTTAATTAGTATCAGGAAACAAAAGTAATTTTCGAATTGCGCTAAAGCCCGGCGCAAGCTCGCTTACCTCCCTTAAGCGAGCAAATTTGAGGCTGGCCTCCCCAAGTCGGCCTCTTATGTTGTCCCTGACCACTTCCCTGGTGGCCGGGGTTTTTTGTTTATGGGCTAGAGACAATTTTTGTAGATGTACACAGTGCATAGTTAAGTCTAGTCACATCCCTTGTGCATCCAAGAGGAAAAGCCACAAAAATCACTGCTAAGGATTGCAGCCATATTACTAAAAAGGTTTGTACTTTCTTTAAACTTTCAAACTAGGAACTGAATCTACTCTATATTCTCTTCAGGCATTTCCAACCAGCCATCCAGAACTTTCTGTAACTCTTCAATACCGGTTTTTTTCAATGCTGAAAACATTTGCACTGTTACATCAAACTCTTCATCTTTAAGGGCTTTCTTAACGCTTAACAACTGCTTACTTGCTGCACCTTTTTTGAGTTTATCTGCTTTGGTTAACAACACATGTGCCGGCGTGCCTTTTTCTTCGCACCATTCGAGCATTTGTACATCGTAATCTTTTAAGGGGTGACGAATATCCATAATAACCACCAGACCACGCAGCTGTTTTCTTTCACCCAGGTACGATTCCATGAGCTTTTGCCATTCTTTACGTATTTTCTCTGGTACTTTTGCATAACCGTAACCGGGTAAATCCACTAAACAGCGTTCTTCATCTATGGGGAAAAAGTTAATTAGCTGGGTGCGCCCAGGGGTTTTACTGGTTCGACACAGGGCCTTTTGATCGCATAAGGTATTGATAGCACTAGATTTTCCAGCATTTGAGCGCCCAGCGAAGCCAACTTCCAGGGTTTCTTCCTCAGGAAACTGGCTAGCTTTACTTGCACTGGTTAAAAATGATGCGCGGCGATAATAATTGGCCATGAGATACTCTTTAAGTCTTGAATACGGCGGATATTAACAATCTTAATGGAATACAGCGAATTTTCATTGAAAAATAAGTGCCTTAAATATTTTCAGGTACCGACACAGCCATTGGCAAGCGTTCAACTTAATTGAGCCTTTTTTTTCATTATTCCGACTAATTTTACCTGTCAAAATTGCTGAAATAGCCGATCTGGTGTAATATTGCGCCACTTTTCGTCCGTAGACTTAAATTTTAGCCCACGAATGACAACCCATATATTATTTCTAGCGTCATTAGAAGTGGCGTAATAATCGTTTGGAGAATACAAACAATGAATTTTAAATCTCTGCTTGCAATTTTTGGCCTGACGGTTGGCCTTAATGCCACAGTAATTGCTGCTGATTTAGCCGCTGGTGAAGCAACTGCAGGTGCTATCTGTGCCGGTTGCCATATGCCTGACGGTAACAGTGTAGTTGATATGTTTCCTAAATTAGCGGGTCAGCACACTCAATACATCACTAAACAGCTTAAAGATTATAAAAGCGGTGCTCGTCAGGACGATACTATGACAGGTATGGCAGCAACACTTGCAACTGATGATGATATAGCTAATGTTGCCGCTTTTTTTGCTAGCAAAAAAGCCAGCGTAGGCATAGCAGACGATGCTAAAGTTGCACTGGGTAAAGCGATATACCGTGGTGGCAACACGACTTCTAATGTACCAGCTTGCATGGGTTGTCACGGTGTAAACGGTTCAGGTAACCCTACAGCTAAGTACCCATCATTAGCCGGTCAGCATGCGACTTATACTATTACTCAATTAAGTGCTTTCCGTGATGGTAAGCGTACTAATGACAGTAATAAAATGATGCGCCATGTAGCAAACAAAATGACCGTAGCTGAAATTGAAGCGGTTGCTAACTATATTGCTCAAATGAAGTAAGTTATTACAACTTATTCATTTAAAAAGGCTGCATTTGCAGCCTTTTTTAGGCCTGCATTTTATACATACTCTAGTCTTTGCTTAAAATCGACCTTAGTTCAATAATCTGCAAGCTATGGCATAATATATGAAATTTTCTGACATTTAGCCTGTCATATTACAAAAATAAAGAATAATTTTTCCTGGGGAATAAAAAATGCGTTTTATCAAAAAAATCAGCCTGTTAGCCCTGTTATTATTGCTTCCAGCACTTTCACAAGCCGCTAAATACGAAGAAGGTAAGTCTTATTCAAAAATTAATAAGCCTATCGCTACGCAAACTGGTGACAAAATAGAGATACTTGAATTCTTCTGGTATGGCTGCCCGCATTGCTCTAGCTTTGAACCTACAGTGAAGAAATGGAAGAAAAGCTTACCTGCAAATGTTAAATTTATTCGTATGCCAGCACCCCTTAACCCTCGCTGGATGGTGCAAACTAAAGCTTTTTACGCTTTAGAAATGATGGGGGAAGGTGAAAAACATCATGAAGCGATCTTCGCTGCCATGCATGTTAAAAAAATGAAGCTTTCTAGCAAAAAGAGTATTGCTAACTTTCTTGCTACACAGGGCGTTGATAAAAAAATCTTCCTCTCAACCTTTGATTCTTTTGCTGTAGAGATGCGAGCTAATCGCGCCAATACATTGGGCCTGGAATATAAAATTAATGGTGTTCCTATGCTAACGGTTAATGGTAAATATACCATTGGAGCAAAACAGGCTGGTAGCTATCAGGGTATGGTTGATGTTGCTGATCACCTGATTAAACTGGAATCAAAATAACCGATTGATCTCATCTTTTCATGCACAAGTCTCTACAGCATATTATTTAGTATATTGTCTGTTACTTAGGCTTGTTTAGTTACATATTGAATACTATATATAAAGGGAGTCTTTTAAAGGCTCCCTTTTTTATTTAACCTGAATAAGGTCAGTTATATATATTCATAGCATAAGCTATTGAATAAGAGATATGCTCGGTATATCTATTACTAATTGATTTTTACTGGTTCACACGGTCAGGGCCACTTAAACATGGAACCTATGAAATGGATCTAGAGCAATATAAGCAGAAGTATTATGACCAGCTAGATCAGCTGGAAAAAAAGGAAGCCGACTGGGAAAAACTGGAGACAACCTTAAAGCGAACAATAGGCCGTCTAAGTCTGGCTGCGGAAGGCCAGCATGCGACCCTTGATCGTCATATAGGTGATTTACGCACGGCTATTAAAAATAATATTAACCAACAACGCCTTGATTCAATAGTCGATGATATTTCTCGGTTACTTACAAAGCTAGAAGAAAACGATAAAGGCTCGAATCGCGATTCAATCCGTACACTTGAACTGTTAATCGAAAAATTATCACTACCAAAAACTGCTGATAAATCTCGTAAAAAGCTACTTAAAAAATTCACTAAATCAGATGATGCAAATAAAGATGACTTATTAAAAGACTCGCTCAAATTATTAGTATCAGTCATTAACACAGATTCAATAGATAATAGTAAACCCGGGCTAATTGATCGATTATTCAGCTCCAGTAAAACGCCATCTGATAAAACTCAGGCATTAGATAAAAACTCACCCTCAGTTACTAATGAGGGGCAACTTGAGACTTATAAGAACTGCCTCATTGAACTATTAAATAAACTTGATAGCCCTGACTCACCCAATGGGCAACTTAGTGCCCTGAAAATTAGTGCAAGAGACGCGCATCAACAAAGTGAACTTGATAAACTCTCCGATCAGCTTTCAAATATTCTGCAAAAGCAATCGCAAAATACTCAACCTCAAAGTGAACCATCGGATACAGATAAGTCCCCTGGCATTGACCCTTCATTACAACCATCTATTCAAGAATTATTAATTCGTCTTCTAGAGCAACTCATCGTTCCTGCTGATCTTCAAGATGAAGCGGATAAAATGCGACACCGTTTAGAGAAAGAAACAGCACCTTCCAACTGGAAAGCATTATTGAAAGATGTCGCACTGCTTATAAACTCTATTCGTAGCCGAATGCAAAAAGAAAAACACGAGTTCGAAGCGTTTTTGCAACAAGTAACCGATCGCTTAAAATCGATGGATAATTTTTTAAAAAATGAAACCTCTAACTTACAACTGGCTGAGAGCCAGGGTAATGAATTTGATAAACAAGTTGGGTTAAATGTTGCTGAAATTCGCCAGGATATAAGTGATGCAACTGAACTATCGAGTCTTAAAAATAGTGTAACCTCAAAATTAGATGCGGTTTCAGGACATATAAAAATTTACCGCGAATCTGAAAACGAACGTTCTAAAAAATCTCAGCAAGAAATCGATTCAATGCATTCAAAAATGCTAGCGCTTGAAACTGAAGCAAAAAATTTAAAAAAAGTCGTTATAGAAAAAAACAAACAGGCAATGTTTGATGCGTTAACAGAAATACCTAACAGGCTATCTTATGAAAAAAAAGTAGCCGAAGAAATTGCTCGCTGGAAACGTTTTTCAAACCCTTTAAGTCTGGTTGTCTGGGATATAGACTTATTTAAAAAAGTAAATGATACATACGGGCATAAGGCGGGTGATAAGGTATTAAAAACAGTCGCTCAACTACTTATAAAAAATATTCGTGCAACCGACTTCATGGCTCGTTATGGAGGTGAAGAGTTTGTTATGCTCCTGCCTGGCACAAAACAGGAGGAAACTTTACGTCTGGTTAATAAACTTCGCCAACAAGTAGAAACCTGTGGTTTTCACTACCATGGAGACTCTGTAAAAATTACTATCTCCTGTGGTGTCAGTAGCTTTAATGAAAATGATACTTTAAGCCAGGTATTTGAACGTGCTGACAAAGCACTATATAAAGCAAAGGAGAACGGTAGAAACCAGTGTGTCGTTTCTTCATGTTTATCTGATTAATAAAATAACTAAATATAGAGTTAATGAGAACTCCGTTTAATTACTCGAAATCTACCTAATATCCTTACGTGTAAGGGCCCAAATAATATTGCTAAATTGACTTATCTCAGCTATGTTTACTGAACTAAGAACATAGTTAATTAAACTAACGGAGAAACACAATGAATAAGGCGGCCTACTTGATTGCAGGTGTTGCACTGTCCACTTTACTGACAGGCTGTGGAAATAGTACAAAAGATGACATAGCTTGTGTATTCCCTGATGCACCCGGCACTGCAGCACCAGGCTGGATTTGTGATGAACCTGTAGAAGGCCTTGAGGCAACAGCTGTTGGCTCTGCATCAAAATCAGGTGCAGGTCATGACCATATGAAGACTATGGCATCAACTTCTGCTCGAGTACAACTAGCTCAAAATGTACAGGTTCAGGTTCGTAATATGGTTAAGCAATATATTGAAACCACTGGCGCAGCTGACTCTGAAACAGTTGATAAAGTAATGACCTCAGTGACCAAACAAATCACTAATCAAACACTCGTTGGCACCAAAATTTACAAAACTCGTACTAGCCCAAATGGCAACCTGTATGTGCTAGTAGGAATGGATGAAGCTAGTGTAGAAAGAGCCACACAAAAAGCAGTTAAGACTAGTATGAAAAATGAGCGTGCTTTATGGCAGCAATTTAAAGCTCAGAAAAGTCAGGATGAATTAGCAGCAGAAATTTCAAAAATGGATGGTACTAACTAGTATCTTTTAATTTATGGATCTAAAACTAGCTTGTATTCGGCTAGTACAAATGCCTCACACGGATGTGTTATGGCTAATTATTATATAAATATCAATTACTTAAGGGACTAAAATGTATAAAAAGCCTATCCTGTTAAGCGCATTACTTATTTTAACTACCTCACCTTTAACAGGTACCGCAGATAATCGTGCAGAGTTCGAAAAATGGATGACCCAGGAAACAAATAGTTTTCAGGAGTATCGGGATAAACGTGATAAAGAATTCACAGGCTTCCTCAAAAGCCAGTGGAAAGAGATGCAAACATTTCAGGGTTTAGTTCGCGATAAAACACCTAAACCAGTAAAAATACCCAAAGCCCCCAAAAAGCCACAAACTCCAATCTCCCAATTACAGCCAGTAACTCCACCTGTAGCAGAGCAGCCAACTACAAAACCTGTAATCGTTAGTGTTCCAACCATTAAACCTGTTCCTGCACCTGTAAAGGTAATTCCTGCTCCTTTAATAAAGAGACTAAATGGCACAAAAGTACATTTATCATTTTATGGTCAGTCACTAGATTTTTACTATGATCCGAGGCTCAAGGTGAGCTTACAAAGACCTATTAATGAAAATTCAATGAGTCGAATTTGGTCTGAAATGAGTAAGGCTGATTATGAGGGTTTGTTGAAGCAAATTAATGCGCAACGTAAACCACTCATACTAAATGACTGGGGTTATGCACTGCTTACAAATGCTATTGCACAAAAAGTACACCCAAATAGTAAGAATGATCAGTCTATTTTTACCTGGTATCTTATGACCAAGGCTGGTTATCAATCACGAATTGCCTATGACCAAAACTATGTTTATTTACTTATGCCGTCTCAACAGAGACTCTTTGGTTCTCCTTATTTTACATTTGAAAAGGTCCGTTATTACGCACTTAGCTTTGATGGCATAAAACAAAAACCCGGAAGAATTTATACATACGATGGCCATTACCCTGGTGCTAACAGGCCTTTGGACATGAGCTTAAACCATGCATTTAATACTGGTCGCCAACAAAAAGATCGTTTTCTAACTTTTTCCTATAAAAACAAAACATACCGAATTAATGTTGGCTATGATAACGAAACCATTCGTTACCTTAAAACATATCCTCAGATGGATATCACTTTATATTTTAATTCCGATCTTAATCAGGCAACAGCCAACCCATTATTAAAACAATTAAAACCTATGGTAAAAGGTAAGTCAGAGGAAGATGCGGTTAACTTAATTTTACGTTTTGTTCAAACCGCATTTAAGTATAAAACTGATGAACAACAATTTGGTATTGAAAATTACCTTTTCCCTGAAGAAACACTCCATTATCCATATTCAGATTGTGAAGATCGCTCCGTTTTCTTTGCCTGGATAGTTCATCACTTATTAGGTTTAGAGGTTATTGGTTTAGACTTCCCCGGGCATATTGCAGCAGCTGTTCATTTTAATGAACAGGTAAGGGGGGACGCACTTAACTTTAATGGTAAACGTTTTATAGTAACTGACCCTACCTATATTAATGCCAGTGCGGGTATGACTATGCCTGCTTATAAAGGTAAGGAGCCGGGTGTTATCAGGGTTTTGAATTAATTTTATTTAACCAAAATTATTGTCGAAATATAGAGCGCAGCGGCGTATTTTTGGTCAAAGTGATTCACTTGTTATGTGTTCTATATAGCCATCTATGTTAAACACCGCTATCCAAATCTTTTAATATTCCGTTTTCAATACTATATATCCAACCATGGACAGACAAGTCTCTTCCTTGCTTCCATGCATTTTGTACGATAGTAGTGTTACATATATTTATAACTTGTTCTTTTACATTTAGCTCACAGAGTAAATCTAATTCTTCTTCCTGAGAAAGCCCGACAAATTCCGATTTATGAAATCGAACTACATCTTTTATATGACGCAACCAGTTATCAATAAGACCGTGCTCATGGTTTTCTAGTGCCGCCTTGACGCCACCACACCCATAATGGCCGCAGACTATAATGTGTTTTACTTTTAGAACTTCAACAGCATACTGTAAAACAGAAAGGCAATTCAGATCAGTATGTACAACCACATTTGCAATATTGCGATGTACGAATACTTCACCTGGTTGTAAATTAGTGATTTGGTTGGCAGGCACTCTGCTATCTGAGCAGCCAATCCATAGATACTCTGGTGCCTGTTGTTTTGATAGCCGAGTAAAAAAATCAGGGTCTTTTTCTTTGATTGAAGTAGCCCATACCCGGTTGTTTTCAAAAAGATGCTTAAGTGTTTTCAATCTTATAGGTTCTCTTGTAGTATTTTTTCACATAACATTGTAAATAACTGGCAACAAATGATGCGCAACGGAATTTACTGTCTGATTTCAACACCTTGTTAGGCAGTTTTTATTTCTCACACTTCACAATATGATTTCTAAATATATTTAACTTATCTTTTATATATTTAGATATTTCATTGTCACTTATTATTCCTTCATCATCAAGATCAGTTCCGAGTAATGGAATAGACATTGAAGCTTCTTCTATAATAACACCTGACATTGTCGTAATTACTTCTCGTAACGCTAATTGCGCATGTGTTGCTCTTGGATTTTATTGTAACCTTTCCAGAATATTGGGTCGAACTCTAACTCACCAAGCTGAAGTTCACGAACTTCTGATCCGCTTACCTTTGACTATCGATATACACCATGGCCAATGAACTACAGAAACTATTTGTGCCAGGGTGTCCAAGAATGACGAGTATATTCTTTTTCATTGTTTCTTTTTAGCCTAACGCCCAGGTAAGGGACCATTAACCCAATAGTGAGCTTGATAATTGTAGTGATTAGTAGTTTAAATTAAAATAGCCAGAAGCTAAGGGGTAATAGGTCACGCTTGACCGCCTTGTTAGCAATGTTTTTCATTTAGCAACGCTGATTGCTTATCCCATATAACTGTTTCAAGGTATTCTAGCATTTGATAAATTGCAATTGCTTGTTGGGCTTCTTTCGCTGGTGTTTTCCTTGTAGATTTCAAAAATGCGTGAATGATTTTTAAATTACCATCTTTTGATTTAGAAAAAAGCACCCTTGCTGATTCTTTACCATTGTCAATTCTGAGCTTATAAATAGTGCCTTTATATTTCCATATTTTTGAATTTAAAGTTTTAAGATGTTTGCCATGATAAACACCTTCATGCTGCACATAAGATTGAAACTTATTATATATCTTAATACAAAGCCCTTCTGATATTCCGTCGAAAAATAAATATAAAGGGCGAGTCATTTTATTTTTTTCGACTAAAAGTATATTCATAAACCCACGATTAAAAAATCAACATCAAATCTATTTTAATGATATTTACTCGATATTGCTATCGCCGAGCTATGCGGCCAGGCGCGCTGTTTTCTTGGTCCGAGTGTGTGCATGCTTTATGCACACACGCCTTGAACGATTTATAGTTACTCGTACCTTTCTAAAGTATTCATTTATTAAAAGATATATCTATACTGTAGAGAGGTATGCACCCAGTGGATACGAATATTTGAACGAGAGCATTCGATGCTCATAACAATACTTTCGATCCACCAGGTGTACTTACTTCGATAACGAACACTCAGAGACTGTCGTTGCATCGACTCATCTATAATAATTTCGCAGAAGTAAGCTTGCATACCGATACCACTAATCCACAATACAATAAAAGGACATGCAAATGAAGCAAATTCCTTCTAATTTTGTCGCACATATTGGTCTTGACTGGGCCGACCAAAAACATGATCTTTGTTTAAAGACAGCAAACTCTGATTCATTTGAATATGACATAATTCAACATAAGCCTGAAATTATAGATGAATGGGCTATTGGTCTCCGTAAACGATTCAACAATAAGCCTATTGCTATTTGTTTGGAGTTAAAGGCTGGGCCTGTAGTTTATGCTTTGTTGAAGTATGATTTTATTGTTCTTTTTCCTATACCTCCTAAGGCGCTTGCGAAGTATCGAGAGGCTTTCACGCAAAGCGGAGCTAAAGATGACCCTACAGATGCTTTTCTACAACTAGACTATATATTGAAGCACCCTGCAGCATTAAGGCCATTAATACCTGATAACGTAGAAACAAGAATACTGCAACGTTTGGTTGAAGACAGGCGTGTGCTCGTAAGTGAAAAAGTGCGTCTAACAAATCGTATAACCGCTGCATTAAAATCGTACTATCCTCAAGCATTACAGTGGTTTGACGATATTGATACACAAATGTTTTGCCACTTTATTCAGCAATGGTCAACTCTCAAGAAAGCCAAACAAGCAAGAGCAGTCATCCTCACTAAATTCTTTAAATCACATCGTTGCGTTCGTCAAAATGTCATTGATAGGCGAATTAATGAGATAAAAGACGCTACATTTTTAACGGAAGATGATGGTGTTATTGTGCCTTTTGAAAAGTTAGTATCTGTATTTTCAAATCAATTAAGTAACATTCTAGTGGCAATTCATGATTATGATTTAGAAATATCGAGACGTTTTAAGCAGCATTCTGATTATGAAATATTTGAATCGTTTCCAGGTGCAGGTCCGGTTTTTGGACCGCGTTTATTGGCTGCGTTCGGTACGAATAGAAATCGATTTAACTCAGCTGATGAAGTAAATCGTTTAACCGGTGTGGCGCCTGTATTAAATCGTAGTGGTAAGTATACGTGGACGCACTGGCGATATTCTTGTCCCACGTTCTTACGCCAAACATTTGTTGAATGGGCTAATCAAAGTATTCGATATTCTTTTTGGGCGCGTGAGTTTTATGACAAGCAACGAGGCAAAGGAAAATCTCATCAAGCAACACTACGGGCTCTTGCTTTTAAATGGATTCGAATCATGTATAGCTGTTGGAAAAGACAAATGCCGTATGATGAATCCGTATATTTATTTACTTTAAAAAAACGGAAAACATTAATAATTACGTAAATAAATGGTGAAAACTAGTTGACGAAGGACTCAGAGCGTATTGTTAGGCATTTTTATTTAATGCCTTATTATATTAAAGTATTCATTTTCTGATGGAGCCTGAAAATATTGATTTATAGAGTCAAATTCTTCTTCAGAAGTAAATGCTACTTGTTCTGGATTGTTCTCATTTCTTTTCTTTAATTGTTTTTTACATTTTTCATCACTAGCCTCAACATAATGAAGTATATGTGAAACATCAGCTACTTCGAATATTGAGCGAAGATGATTACGTTGTTTATTTGTGTTTGCTGGAAAATCAAGGACTACTGACGCACCTTGTTTCAACAGTAAGATTACATGTGATGTTATTATGTTTTTTAATCGAATAGAGTATTGAATGTAATCGTTTATAGATTTAATTTCATCAGGGTAGAGCTTACTCAACCATTCATCTTCAACAATAAGAATAGCGTTATTTTTATTAGCGAGTGATGCTGCTAACGTAGATTTCCCTGATGCCATTTTTCCACACATCAGGTGTAATGTAGTTTCCTTATCCATATTCCTTATTCTTTATGATTGCCTAGACATAATGATCCCCCTGTCTTAAAGGGTGCCGATCTCCGTCCTAACGTGGGTTAGCTACCAAAGCAGCCAGTGCCATAATATGAAAGTGTAACCCTTCATTAACAGGCTCGGAGATCGACATGACAAAATCTAATATACTTTTTATCGGCATGGACGTCCACAAAGAATCTATCGTTATATCATTGGCTGACGATGATAGAAGTAAAATACGCCAATACGGCAGTATTGGAGGCACCTTAACTGATTTTAAAAGGACATTACGTAAGCTTGTATCAACGGGGAAATCATTGTTTTTTTGTTACGAAGCCGGGCCAACGGGATACGAATTATATCGTTTTATAGTCTCACAAGGTCATCAATGCATTGTTGTTGCGCCATCGCTTATTCCGAAGAAGCCAGGCGATAAAATTAAAACCGATAACCGTGATGCTGATAATCTCACACGTCTATTACGTTCAGGTGATTTAACTGCTGTTTATGTTCCCAACGAAGAAGATGAAGCCATTCGAGATTTAAGTCGAGCACGTGAAGATGCGGTGCTCGTATTAAAATGCGCAAAACAACGATTAAAGTCATTTTTGTTACGACATAATATTCGTTTTGATGGATCAGCTAACTGGTCAGAGAAGCACCTTCGTTGGTTAATTGAATCAGTCAACATGCCATACCCGGCACAAAAAATTGTTTACCAGGAATACTTAAATTCAGTAACTGAAGCGAATGAACGTGTTAGACGGCTCGATAAAGAAATTTTGTATCATACAAAACAGTGGAGACTCTTTCCCATTGTCGAATCATTGATGTCACTTCGCGGTGTACGGATGGTCGTTGCGGTTACGATCATTGCCGAGCTAGGTGATTTGACGCGCTTTGAAAACCCAAAACAACTCATGTGTTTTTTAGGGTTAACACCTTCAGAACATTCAAGCGGCGATAAAAACAAAAAAGGTCCGATTACAAAAACAGGAAATCAACACGCACGGCGCGTATTAGTTGAGGCAGGATGGGCATATCGTTTCCATGCAAAGGTCAGTAAAGAAATGCAAAAGCGTCAGGAAAATATCCCATACAAAGTAAGAAATATTGCATGGAAAGCACAATTAAGATTAACCAAACGATTTAAAATGATGGCCAATAATGGGAAGCCAAGAAATATAATTGTTGTAGCAATGGCGAGAGAAATAGCTGCCTTTATGTGGGCAATCGCAAAAGAAATTCCGATAGAGCCAAGACAATAAATAATAAAAAATAGTTAAACAAACAAAGGAGAATCAATATAAAAAACATACATAACTTTTTATGTAATTGAATGTGAGCATGCAGCCACGGTGAGAAGAATCCTCGACGGCGTTATGAGATAAATGTAAAAGTTTGATTCTCGTGCCTAGATAGAGGTAGCTTCGCGACGTACAAAAGTAAGGTAGGTAACCAATCCACGCATATCAGCACGAGCAACTGTCGTTTTACTGGTTCCGTGTTCACATTCAATTATATAAAAAGAAATTAATCAAAATATATTTT